>ENA-ORXD01000058-ORXD01000058.1-sediment-metagenome-genome-assembly--contig:-NODE-58-length-200900-cov-8.919561_pt1 | contig 200900 bp, 215 predicted proteins | sample MGYA00237862_ERZ511471 | MGnify/ENA metagenome assembly ERZ511471 | reverse complement strand
TGACAGTGTTCCGGTTATGCAATCCGACTGAGCGAAGCTCAAGAGAGCATTCTGTTACTGGTATCATCTGAGCGAAGCTCGCTGTCAGCATTCCGGTATTGCCTTATACCTGAGCAAGGCTCATGTAAGAACTCGGATATGTTATTGTATAGAGCGAATGTTTTGGTTGCTTTTGATCCGAAAATGGGTGTTGTTGAATTGTAGTATTTCCTGTGAATCATTCTTCCCGCAATGATTTCTTTGTCTCCGTTTGCGAATATAACAGAGACATCTGTGCTATCGATTTTCTTCGTGAATCATGATAAGATGGGAATGATTTTTATCTGTTGATGTCATGTACCCAAGTGATGAGAGCCAGATATTCCGGGGACGGAAAGTATGCAGGCGTTCATAAGCCATGGAAATCCCGAACAATGAATATGGTGGAGTCCTTTGTTACTCCCGGGACCATGCCGAATTCGGCTGCACGTGCTGTTGTATGCTGGTATGCAGGCCGGCGGTTCAGGTTAAACCTGGTGCTGCTCGCAGCAGTCTATACTCTTCTTGTCAGTGATGAATAGCAGGGAATGGGGTTTCGGAGGATTGGACGGTATGGACTGATTCGCTCTGTAGCCCGGGTGTTTCCGATCAGGGAAAGAGGACAGGTTCGATAGAGAGAATTGAATATTTTGGTGGGAAACCATCCTACTGCCCGTTTTGAGCTAAATCTCTGGTATTCTGGTTATTCCAACTGTATTCTTCGTCCCTGGATGCCGAAACGACCTGAATCGTAAAAAAAGTAAGATTATTGGAAGATGTTGAAGATCTGATCGTCGCCGGTGTCTGCAAGACGCTTGCGCTCGGCAGGCTCTTCCACAAGGGCGAGAACCGGCAGGTCCATGTTGACACCTGGCTTGAACCCGAACATCTTCTCCATCTCCACCTGGAGGGAGTGCATGAAGAGAGCGTTCGGAATGTCCATTGCACAGAGTTCTTCGCACTGTCCACAGTTGACGCAGGAGTCAGAGATGTGTGAGAACCTAATCAGGTGGAACATGAAGGGTGGCGGAACCTGACCCGGGGTGACGAGATGCGACTTCTTGGTCGAACATTCGACACAGTAGCAGATGGGACAGTTCTCGATACACTGGTAACATTTGATACAGCGGGAGGTCTCGTTCATGATGAACTTCAGGCGCTCTTCGCTCTCCCCGAGTGCACCAAACTGGGCTGCACGGTGCTTGTCAGCAAGCTTGAGCATGGCGTTCTCGACCTTGCCGCGGATCTCGATGCCCTTCGGGTTTGCTGCCTCGGTAGCGAGTGCACCTGCCTTGACTGCACCGTCGACGAGGTTTGCTCCCTTCTCGCTGCAGACTTCGATGAAGGTCGCCTTACCGGCCTTGTCGCCGATAACACCCCAGTTGCCGCAGGCAATATCACACTGGCGGGGAACCTTAGTCTTACAGCGCTGGCAGTTTGGCCGGCGCCCGTATCCCTCTTCCTCAAGGTCATCGATGGAGATACCCTTGTGTTCTCCGTCTTTGGTGATGATGATGAACTGGCCTTTGTCGATCTCCTCTTTGACGACATCGTCAGGGCTGACGCCGAACTTCTCGGTGATCATCTTGCGTGCCTTGACCGGTGATACGGACCCACCACAGTTGAGGCCGATCATCACGACATTGTCGAGGTTGATCTGGTTCCTCTTGGCAAGTTCGTACATTGCCTTAGCGTCACAGCCCTTGAGCGTGATTGCAAGTTTTTCATTGCGTGCACCGTCAAGGTACTTCTTGATGAGCTTCGGGAGGAGCAGAGTGCCGCAGTGAAGAGATCCTGCCGTCTGTGCAATTTCTTCGGGGTTGGTGATAATGACCGGCGTTGCATCGAAGACGTCATAGCCCTTCTTCACTGCAAGAACTGCGTCGACCATGCCGCTCTCAAGTGCGTATTTGAGGAGGGCCGTCACCGCACCACCACACTCGCCTTTTTCGCACATTGCTGCATCGGCTGCGGATGCGTATACCATATCGCCTTTTGCTACCATTTTCAGGCCTCCTGTATCTTTTCAACTTTCACCGAACAGGCCTTGTACTCCGGGATCTTTGCGATCGGGTCGAGTGCGTTGTTGGTGAGCCTGTTTGCCGCACATTCTGCGAAGTGGAACGGCATGAACATGACGCCCTTCATGATGTCATCGGTGACCTTTGCGGGGACCTCGACTTCGCCACGGCGGGTGATTGCCTTGATCATCTCTTTGTCCTTTATGCCGAGCGCTGCTGCATCTTCAGTGTTGATCTCGATCCAGCCGGTCGGGACCTCGTGGTCGAGGGTTTCTGAGCGGCGGGTCATCGAACCTGTGTGCCAGTGCCAGAGACAGCGTCCGGTGGTGAGGATGAAGGGATATTCATCGTCGGGCACTTCTGCGGGCGGCTTGTATGGACAGACATGCATGACACCCATGCCGTCGGGGTGGGAGAACTTGCCGATGTGCAGGATGGGGGTGCCGGGGTGCTCTTCGGTGGGGCATGGCCAGTGGAGTGCCTCGGGCTTGTTGAGCCGCTCGTAGTTCATGCCGTGGTAGGACGGGGTGAGGCTTGCCATCTCGTTGAAGATCTCCTCAGCGGATTCCCATGCGAACTGCTCGGGGTAGCCCATTGCGGCACCGACTTCTGCGATGATCTTCCAGTCGACTTTTGCCTGACCGGGCGGGTCCTGAGCCTTTCTCCACATCTGAACACGGCGTTCAGTGGAGGTCTGTGTGCCGTCTTTTTCTGCGTAGCAGGTGGCGGGCAGCACGACGTCCGCAAGCTGGGCGGTCTCGGTCAGGAAGATATCCTGTACGACGAGGAACTCGAGGTTCTTGAATGCGTGCTCGACGTGGGTGAGGTCGGGGTCGGAGATCAGGGGGTTCTCGCCCATGATGTACAGTGCCTTGAGTTCACCTGGCTTGTCGGCGAGGACATCCATCATGGTGGTGACTTCATAGCCGTTTGCGGGTTCACAGATGCCGTCGGGGAATCCCCATCCGTCTGCGAACTTCTTGTGTGCGGCGGGGTCGATGACCTTCTGGTAGCCGGTGAAGACCACCGGGAGCGCTCCCATGTCGCAGGCTCCCTGCACATTGTTCTGTCCACGCAGTGCGTTGACACCGGCTCCGGCCTTGCCGAGGTTTCCGGTGAGCATCTGGATGTTTGCGACGGACTTCACATTGTCGACACCGACGGTGTGCTGGGTGATACCCATCGAGTAGAGAATACATGCGGAGTCAGCCTTTGCAAACCATTCGGATGCCTGCTTCAGCTGTTCTGCAGGAATGCCGGAGATCTTGGCGACGTTCTCGAGCGAGTATTTCTCCTGCATGACCTCGGCCTTGAGTTCTTCGAATCCCTTGACACGGGATGAGATGAACTCCTTGTCTTCCCATCCGTTCCTGATGATCTCCTGCATCATGCCGTTAAGGATGGCAACATCGGAACCGGAGCGGAACTGCATGTAGAGGTCTGCCTGCTTTGCAGTACAGGTGTAGCGCGGGTCGGCGTAGATGAGCTTAGCCCCGTTCATCTTGGCCTGCATGACGCGGCGGCCGATGAGGGGGTGCTGCTCGAAGGTGTTGGACCCGAGAATAAAGACGCACTTGGACTCGGCGATGTCACCAATGGAGTTGGTCATTGCACCGGAGCCGAACGATGCCGCAAGACCTGCGACCGTCGATGCGTGGCAGAGACGGGCACAGTGGTCGATGTGACGGGTCTTGAATGCACCGCGTGCAAGTTTCATCAGGGCGTAGTTCTCCTCGTTGGAGGTACGTGCCGAAGAAAGGCATGCGATCTCATCGGGCTTGTATCCCTTGAATTTCTCTGCGATGAGCTTGTAGGCTTCATCCCAGGTGGCTTCCTCGAACTTCCCGTTCTTCTTAATGAGCGGTACGGAAAGCCGGTCTTCCCTGTTCACGAACTCGTGGGCATAGGTCCCCTTCGGGCACACTTTGCCTTCATTGACGGGTGAGCGGTGATACGGTGCCGTATCAACGACCTTGCCGTCTTTGACCACGAGGTTGAACGAACATCCCGTCCCACAGTAGGGGCAGGTTGTCTGAACATACTTCATATCCATAATCAATACCTCGAACAAACAGAGTTTGATGTTGAATTATTTAACAATACTGATTAACTGCAAATTATTGATGAATATTGGTGGAAACAAGAGTATTTGAGGGGTTGGCGTATGCCGGCGTGCGAAGGTTGAGATTACAGAACGGATTAAAAATAAAAAAAGTTATTTGTTGTTGTATGAAGCTCCACCGAGCTTCGGTTCAAATGCCATATCGCCTTCTGCCCGGATTGCATGGGAGAAGAGAGCGAGTGGGATATCCATCGGACAGAGCTCTTCGCACTGGCCGCAGTTGATACAGGTGTCGCTTATGTGTGCGAACCGCCGCAGGTGGAACATCGGGTTCGGGGGTACCTCTCCGGATGCGATCATCTTGGAATCGCCTCTGAGTTCATCCGCGACGGTGAAGCAGACCGGACAGTTCTCGATACATGAATAGCATTTGATGCACCGGGACGTCTCGTTCTGGATGGTTCCCCAGAGATCCTTGCTGAGCGCTTTGAAGTCGTTTCTGCGCCATTTTTCCCCGAGTTTGAGCATGGCATTCTCGACCTTGCCGCGGATTTCAATACCCTTCTCAATCGGTGCTTCGGTCTGGAGAACACCTGCCGCAACAGCCTTGTTCAGCAGGTCGGCACCCTTGTCGCTACAGACTTCGATAAAGGTGGCTTTGCCCGCTTTCGGGCCGATGACGCCCCAGTTGCCGCAGGCAAGGTCCGCATTTCGGGGGACTTTATACTTGCAGCGGCGGCAGTTGGAGCGGCGGCCGTAGCCCTCCTCTTCGAGTTCATCGATGGAGATGCCCTTGTGCTCATCGCCGTACTCGATGATGAACTGGCCTTTGTCGATCTCCTCCTTGTGCACATCGTCCGGGTTGACACCGAATTTGTCAGCGATCATCTTCCGGGCGTTGACAGCGCTCACCGACCCGCCACAGTTCAGGCCGATGGTAACGAAGTTGTCGAGATTGATCGTGCCACGCCTTTCGAGTTCGAGCAGTGCCATCATGTCACAGCCCTTGACGGTGACCCCGATCTTCATGTCATTGCCACTAAGGTACTTCTTAATGGGTCTCGCGAGGAGGAGGGTCCCGCAGTGGAGCGATCCCGCGGTGTCTACAAGTTTTGCCGGATCGGTGATGAGTGTCGGCACGGCATCGTAGAGATCCTGCCCCTTCTTCACTGCCAGCACCGCGTCGACAGTGCCGGATTCAAGGGCGAACTTCTGGAGTGAGGTGACCGCACCGCCGAGCTCACCCTTCTTGAGGATCTCGGCATCGGTGGACCATGCATATACCATATCGCCTTTTGCTACCATTTTCAGGCCTCCTGTATCTTTTCAACTTTCACCGAACAGGCCTTGTACTCCGGGATCTTTGCGATCGGGTCGAGTGCGTTGTTGGTGAGCCTGTTTGCCGCACATTCTGCGAAGTGGAACGGCATGAACATGACGCCCTTCATGATGTCATCGGTGACCTTTGCGGGGACCTCGACTTCGCCACGGCGGGTGATTGCCTTGATCATCTCTTTGTCCTTTATGCCGAGCGCTGCTGCATCTTCAGTGTTGATCTCGATCCAGCCGGTCGGGACCTCGTGGTCGAGGGTTTCTGAGCGGCGGGTCATCGAACCTGTGTGCCAGTGCCAGAGACAGCGTCCGGTGGTGAGGATGAAGGGATATTCATCGTCGGGCACTTCTGCGGGCGGCTTGTATGGACAGACATGCATGACACCCATGCCGTCGGGGTGGGAGAACTTGCCGATGTGCAGGATGGGGGTGCCGGGGTGCTCTTCGGTGGGGCATGGCCAGTGGAGTGCCTCGGGCTTGTTGAGCCGCTCGTAGTTCATGCCGTGGTAGGACGGGGTGAGGCTTGCCATCTCGTTGAAGATCTCCTCAGCGGATTCCCATGCGAACTGCTCGGGGTAGCCCATTGCGGCACCGACTTCTGCGATGATCTTCCAGTCGACTTTTGCCTGACCGGGCGGGTCCTGAGCCTTTCTCCACATCTGAACACGGCGTTCAGTGGAGGTCTGTGTGCCGTCTTTTTCTGCGTAGCAGGTGGCGGGCAGCACGACGTCCGCAAGCTGGGCGGTCTCGGTCAGGAAGATATCCTGTACGACGAGGAACTCGAGGTTCTTGAATGCGTGCTCGACGTGGGTGAGGTCGGGGTCGGAGATCAGGGGGTTCTCGCCCATGATGTACAGTGCCTTGAGTTCACCTGGCTTGTCGGCGAGGACATCCATCATGGTGGTGACTTCATAGCCGTTTGCGGGTTCACAGATGCCGTCGGGGAATCCCCATCCGTCTGCGAACTTCTTGTGTGCGGCGGGGTCGATGACCTTCTGGTAGCCGGTGAAGACCACCGGGAGCGCTCCCATGTCGCAGGCTCCCTGCACATTGTTCTGTCCACGCAGTGCGTTGACACCGGCTCCGGCCTTGCCGAGGTTTCCGGTGAGCATCTGGATGTTTGCGACGGACTTCACATTGTCGACACCGACGGTGTGCTGGGTGATACCCATCGAGTAGAGAATACATGCGGAGTCAGCCTTTGCAAACCATTCGGATGCCTGCTTCAGCTGTTCTGCAGGAATGCCGGAGATCTTGGCGACGTTCTCGAGCGAGTATTTCTCCTGCATGACCTCGGCCTTGAGTTCTTCGAATCCCTTGACACGGGATGAGATGAACTCCTTGTCTTCCCATCCGTTCCTGATGATCTCCTGCATCATGCCGTTAAGGATGGCAACATCGGAACCGGAGCGGAACTGCATGTAGAGGTCTGCCTGCTTTGCAGTACAGGTGTAGCGCGGGTCGGCGTAGATGAGCTTAGCCCCGTTCATCTTGGCCTGCATGACGCGGCGGCCGATGAGGGGGTGCTGCTCGAAGGTGTTGGACCCGAGAATAAAGACGCACTTGGACTCGGCGATGTCACCAATGGAGTTGGTCATTGCACCGGAGCCGAACGATGCCGCAAGACCTGCGACCGTCGATGCGTGGCAGAGACGGGCACAGTGGTCGATGTGACGGGTCTTGAATGCACCGCGTGCAAGTTTCATCAGGGCGTAGTTCTCCTCGTTGGAGGTACGTGCCGAAGAAAGGCATGCGATCTCATCGGGCTTGTATCCCTTGAATTTCTCTGCGATGAGCTTGTAGGCTTCATCCCAGGTGGCTTCCTCGAACTTCCCGTTCTTCTTAATGAGCGGTACGGAAAGCCGGTCTTCCCTGTTCACGAACTCGTGGGCATAGGTCCCCTTCGGGCACACTTTGCCTTCATTGACGGGTGAGCGGTGATACGGTGCCGTATCAACGACCTTGCCGTCTTTGACCACGAGGTTGAACGAACATCCCGTCCCACAGTAGGGGCAGGTTGTCTGAACATACTTCATATCCATAATCAATACCTCGAACAAAAATACATCTTAATTTAGCTTATATAACTCTGCTGGTTATAAAGGACATTACCGGTGGAATAAAGAGTATCCATTCCTTTTTTTTACAATTGCGGTATAATTATGGATTATTTTACTCCCCGAGAAAAGTAACAAAAATGTGTTTACCTACCTAAAGGATATTGATTTGTGATTATTATTCGGGGATGAAAATATTTAGGGAAAAAGAAGTCGCGCATACCAAAAAAATCTATTAATTTGAGGGACTAACGGTGCTGAACTTTTTTTCCAGTCTCCAGCCTACCACGATAAGGGTGGCTGCAAACAGAATCTGGACTGCCGGTCCTGTATTGAATTCCCCCCATGGATTAAAGATAATGACGGCAAACACCGGGACCATAAGTGCAACGATATCCCGCCGTGGTTTGCGAAGGGCCAGTGCTCCCAGGAGAAATGCTGCGATGATACAGGCGAATATGCCGGTGTTTGCAAGGATCGGAACACCGGAGAATATTAATCCGAGAATGATTCCGGCAAATGCAATGGCCGGAACAATGAGCCAGAGTCGTGGATTATCGGGTGAAAAGGAACCTGTCGTTGTTTGACTCATAGGTATCACGTCGTATGATACAGTAGTTTGGTGGCTACTGTACATTAATTGAGCAGTTTCGGGTCCACGGCACCGGAGGCCTCCTGAGGACATCAAAAGTCGTCCTATGGAAAAGAATGGGAAAAGTAGTGCAAATAAATTTGCCTGCTGTTAGTTTTTCTTTTTTTCAATGCGGATTTTTCTGATACTTATCGCATTGACGACCGGATCGCCGGTGACTACATACCGTTTGATAACCTGACCCAGTACTTCCACGACATCATCCTTGCGGATATCTTCTGACGCCGACGTGAACATCTTCACCGATATTTCACCGCTTTTGTCGGCAATCAGGAACTGGGGGCGGTTCAGTGATTTAAAGAGAACGCGTTCGACCACACCCTCAAGTTTGACGACTTTTCCTATGTCGGCAGGTTTGATGGTGGATATGCGGGTCAATTTAGCTTCTGCTTCATACGACGGAATCAACTGCTCATATTCCTTCTGGCTCATGTAATTCAGCAGAAGGGGGATAATAAAGAGCAGGACCAGCACGGGAACAGCCCATAGTATGGTACGATAATCTCCGCTCAGGATAACATACAGTGATAAAAAAAGGGCTAAGGCCACTATCATCGCAATGTGGATGATAGAGACCTGAACCCGGGTACCTTTAATTTTCATTCTGATTCTTCACTGGAGTGCCTGAATATCCTTCTTGAACGATATCCAGTAGATTAAACCAACAAAGATCATACCGCCGACGATGTTGCCGATCGTGACGAGGATGAGGTTGTTGGTCCACATGGTGATCCACGTCAGGTTGGCGAGCTTTGCGCCGAAGGTTGCTGCCTGGTCTGCTGACAGGTAGGGCATGGTGAGAAGGCCGGCAGGGATGAAGTACATGTTCGCGACACAGTGCTCGAATCCGGTGGCCACGAAAGCCATGATCGGGAACCAGATACCGACAATCTTGCCGATTGCATCATCTGCGCAGATACCAAGCAGAATTGCCAGGTTGACGAGCCAGTTACAGCAGATGGCCTTGACGAATGAGGACCAGAGAGCTGCCGGGCCCAGGTAGCTGACCTTGCCGACGGCAATGCTGACTGCGGTCACACCGAATGCGGTAGCCGTTCCTGCACCGGATGCGGCGAAGTTCGTGAGCGGTCCAACAGCCATGAAGTAGGCAAAGACAATCGAACCGATGAGGTTACCGATGTAAACCCATATCCACAGGTTGAGGACACACGCCCAGCTGATTTTGTGCATGAATGCTGCCATGGGGGCAAACATTGCGTCACCGGTGAAGAGCTCAGCGCCTGTCAGCACGATGATAATAAGTCCCACGGGGAACACTCCACCGAGGATTAACTTTGCAACTCCTGCACCGAGGAGTGGAGCGGCACCAGTCGAACAGACGGTTGCAAGGGCTGCACCCATTGCGATGTATGCGCCTGCCATGAATCCGCGCAGGAGCATGTTCCAGATCGGAAGGGCACACTTTGCCTTACCAGCGTCTCCGACCTTGGCAATAATTTGTACTGGGGGATGGAATACCATTTTTCATTTCACCTCATTTGGCTTTTAACCACCAAATAACACACAACTACCTATACGAGATAGGTGATTTAACGTCATTCGAGAGCTTATTAAAAGTTTTCTAAAAACATCGGGTATTAGGGGGGTTTCTGATGAAGAAATAATTCTGTGATAACCTCCGAGTATAATATTTTATGTTTACAAATAACGTATGTTAATTAATATTCGGTAAAGAACAAGTGCCCTCACGCATAATCTTATGTGATAAAAAACACGTTTTGCGCTACATGCCCGTATAATGGACAAAGCATCCGTTTGCATGGCTTAATTTGATATTAAGCCATATTTATAGTGGTAATTATTCTGGATCAATTTTATCGACAGAATTTTCCCGGTTCCTTCTGCAACCCTCCAGAAGCATCCCGATTTGAAAATTGATGATATTGGGGATTACTCTTTCACGATTTCCAGTGCACCGGTACCGAGATCGTAATATATTCCGTGTAATCTGATGTTCCCGGCTTCTTCCGCCGCCCGGACTGCCTGGTAGGTCCGCAGGTTTTTCAGCTGGAGATGGATGTTCTCAAACTCAATCTCGCGCTTTCTTGCAGCCGGATCCGCACATTCCCCGGGACCGCCGAATGCCTTGTCCACTTTGCATTTGACCTCCTCTGCATTCCTGAGCCATGAGGGGATGTATTCTTCATCGCTCTCATGATCGAGCGCTTTCATTGCGCCGCAGTCCGAATGGCCGCAGACAACGATATCTTTGACCTTCAGGTGGTTTACGGCATATTCAAGAACGGTGCCGAGATTACCATCTCCCACGGGAACGATGTTTCCGATATTGCGGTGGACAAATATATCTCCCATTCGAGCCCCGGTAATTCGTTCAGGGTTCACTCGTGAATCAGAACAGGCAATCCAGAGCGATGTGGGACTCTGCCCTGTTGCTAGTTTTCCATAATGTTCGGGGTCTTTGCTGAAGTCTTCCTCGATGAATCTTCTGTTTCCTTCTAAAAATCTCTCAACCATAATCACACCTCGTTGTTGGACAATTCCTTACTTGACAAAAATGGTATTTTATGGTTGTGAAAGTGTTCTTTTGAGTTAATCGTCGCATTCTTCGGGCCTGTTTTGGCTCCTAAAGGCATATTTGATAATATTTTGTATGAACCCCGCATGAAGGGCCAGATGCACGAGAATCAGGATGACAAAGGCGTACCCCGTCCATGTATGGATATCTATAAACGTCGGCTTGCTCAGGCCAAGGATCTCGGCAATATAGGCTGGATTTCTCCCCCCTTCGTATCCTCCGCCTCTGTTCATCACATCGATTACGATGCCGCTAACTGTCATCGGCAGAAAAAATCCGAAGGCGGCAAGGTCCACGAGGGCATTTTTTTGTATTTTTTTCATAGGGGTTCATTCTGGTGGGAGGTACTATAATCCTTTCACCAGGGGGCCTTATCTGTGCGCTCCTGTCTTTCTGGTGATCGCAGGGGGAATATACCGTTTCAGCAGAAGAGAGAGGCTGACCACGGTGAACGAACTCAGGGCCATGGCAAGCCCCGCCAGTTCCGGCCTGAAGGTGATGCCATAGAACGGGTAGAGGGCTCCTGCTGCAACCGGTACCAGTGCGGTGTTATAGGCAAATGCCCAAAAGAGGTTCATGCGGATCTTTCCCATCACCTTGCGCCCGAGCTGGAGCGCTGCCGCAGCATCGAGCGGTTCACTCCTGACAAGGACAATATCCCCGCTCTCGATTGCCACATCCGTGCCGCTGCCGATGGCAATACCAACATCCGACTGCGCAAGGGCGGGGGCATCGTTGATGCCATCGCCAACAAAAACCACGACGCGTCCCTGTTCCTGTAATCGTGCGATTTCGGCTGATTTTTGTTCCGGGAGTACTTCTGCTATCACCTGTTTGATCCCGATGGCAGCCCCCACGGCACCCGCAGTACGGACATTGTCACCGGTGATCATGCCGACCTGAATATTCATTGCCGCAAGTTCACTGACCGTAGCGGATGCGGTCTCTTTGATGGTATCGGAGATGGCAATCACGCCGGTGACGGCACCGTCAACGGCAAGGATGATTGCCGTAGCCCCGGCCTCTTCATTTTTGCCGAGTGCGTCGTCGACCAGTGCCGGAATGCCGACACCCCGTGCTGTAATGAACGGACGGTTGCCAAGAAGAATTTCCTTCTCCCCTGCACGGGCCTCCACCCCACGACCTCCGGTAGCAGAAAACCCGGTTGTTTCCACGGGGGTGATGCTGCGATCTTTGGCCTCGTCAAGGACTGCCCGTGCCAGGGGGTGTTCGGAATGGGCTTCTATTCCCGCCGCATAGGCGAGGACGTCATCCTCCCCCATCCCGAAGGGTGCGATGGCCGAGACCCGTGTTTCTCCTTTTGTCAATGTTCCGGTCTTATCGAAGATCACGTGCGTAACCCTCTCGGAGAGCTCAAGGATTTCCGAATTTTTTATGAGGATACCGAAATCCGCTCCACGACCAACGCCGACGGTGATGGCGGTCGGCGTTGCAAGGCCGAGGGCACAGGGGCAGGCGACGACGAGGATGGATATGAGGACAGTGAGGGCAAAGAGGAGTGGTGCGTCCAGAATGAGATACCAGACAAGGAATGTGGAGATAGCGATCATGAGAATGACGGGGATGAACCATGCCACGGCACGGTCCGCATACTTCTGGATTTGGGGTTTTGTTCCCTGGGCAGTTTCGACCATCCGGATGATCTGGGCCAGGTAGGTGTCTTTTCCGATCTTTGTCGCCTCAAAGATGAACGAACCGCTGGTATTGATGGTGCTGCCGATGACGGCATCCCCTGTGGATTTATGGACCGGCACCGGTTCCCCGGTGATCATGGATTCGTCGATGTAGCTTCCACCGGCGGAGATGGTCCCGTCGACCGGCACCTTTCCGCCCGGTTTGACGATGATCTGATCCCCGATATTCAGGTCTTCGATGGGGACGTCCTGCTCCGTCCCATCCCGTATGACTGTCGCCGTCTTTGCCTGAAGTTCGATGAGGCGTCGGATCGCATCGGTGGTCCGTCCTTTGGCCCGGGCCTCGAGGTATCTGCCCAGCGTCAGGAATGCCGCGAGCATTACGGCGGTCTCGTAAAAGAGAAATTCCTGTGTCAGGACCATCTCAAAGGTTCCGAGCACGCTTGAAACGTAGGCCACCCCGATACCCATGGAGTACATGACGTCCATATTGAGCGTGCGGTTTTTGAGGGCCCCCCATCCCGCCCTGAAAACGGGGTAGGCAAGATACAGGAAGAAGGGAGTGGAGACAAGAAACATGAAATACGGCATGGGGACCGGGAGAGGTACGCCGAGGAGCATGATTCCCATCAGGGGGAGCGAGACCGCAAAGCCGATGAGCGTACGGTTTCTCAGGTTCCGAAGTTCGGCCGCCCGCAGCTTCTTTTCCTGTTCTTCTGCCGCATCCCCCTCGAACCCGAGATACTGGTATCCCGCCTGTTCTATCGCGGATTTCATATCCGGAAGGTGCACCAGATCGGGGTCGTAGGATACGACCGCCCGGTTGGTCGCAAGATTGACCCGTGCGGCGCTTACGCCGTCCAGTGACATCAGGGCATCTTCGACCGCCCGGACACAGGTTGCGCAGTGGATGCCGCCGAGGCGGATACTGGCGGTCTGCCGGATGACACCGAATCCCGCCCCTGCTACTGCGTCTTCCATCTCTGCCATCGTCACTGCATCCGGGTCGTACACCACGACTGCTTTTTCTGTATTCAGGTTCACGGTGGCTTCCCGGACGCCTTTGAGGGCGAGAAGGGCTCTTTCAACCGTTGCAACACAGGTTGCGCAGTGCATCCCGGAAATTTTCAGTGTCGCCCGCTGTGGTTGCATGGTACCCGATCTTCACTCCTTTTAAAAACCAATGTCTTTTGACCTGTGCTCTCTTACGCGCCTATGCCGTATCCGGCGGTCTCGACCGCACGGCGCAAGTCATCCATCGAGGCCTGTGCGGGGCGATACCTGACGACCGCCTCTTTTTTTTCGAGACTGACTTGGGCGCTTTTGACGCCGTCCACCGCTTCGAGCGCTGCCTTCACCGCTGCCACGCATCCCTCACAGGCCATGCCGGTGATCGCCAGAAGGATCGTTGTTTCGTCTTCCTGTGTCATGGTTCCTCCTCTGATGATGGGAAAGAAGGGGCTGAACTACATAAATATTTGGAGCGCTTTGTTCTGTGCCTCACTCCTCCTCTCGAGCGCCACGATCTGCCAGAATGAAAATTGTATTATCTGCCTGTGTCCAATATTCCCATAATTCATGAAACTCTCGTCGTGTATCAAGGGGTACCAGATTGAGACGCACCGGACCGTTTCGCCGGAGGAGACGCTTTGCCGCGTCGAACCGCTGGTTCCCCTTTCGGGCATCACAAGGGTTGCGGATATCACCAGACTTGACCGGATTGGCATACCGGTTTTTTCATGTATCCGGCCGGAGGCTGCGACGGGAGCAATATCTGTCTATAACGGGAAGGGGGCAACCCCCGTGGCCGCCCGTGTCTCTGCCATCATGGAAGGGATAGAGCGGTACTCCGCCGAACCGCTCGACCGGGCGGTGGTCAAAGGGACGTTTGCCGAGCTTTCGGAGGGGTCCTCAGCGGTCTTTCCCGGTGACCTGATTCTCCCCGCCTATGCCGAACCGGGGGCTTCCATCGAATGGGTCCGCGGGTATGATATCATGCAGGATGAGGAAGTATTCGTCCCGACGCATGCGGTTTTTCACCCGGTGGCCCACGGGAGTATCCGCCTGTTCAGGACGAGCACCAACGGGATTGCCTCCGGCAACACTCTTGAAGAGGCGGTGTTTCATGCCCTCTCGGAGGTGGTGGAACGCGATGCATGGTCGCTCGTTGAGGCATCGGGCCGGGCAGGGCCGGTGATAACGGAGATCGACGATCCACGATGCAGCAGAATTATTGCGGCCTTCGAGGCCGCCGGGGTTGAGGTTCTCGTGCGTGATATCACGAGTGATATCGGGATTCCCACCATCGCTGCAATCGCCGACGACGTGACGCTCAGGGACCCGACCCTGCTCGTCACCGGCATGGGAACCCATACCTGTCCTGAGATTGCAACGCTCCGTGCCCTGACCGAGGTGGCACAGTCACGTGCGACGCAGATTCACGGTGCCAGGGAGGACACGACCGAGGGGGACATGCGCAGGGTGCTGGGATATGACCGCATGAAGCGCCTCAATAAAAAATGGTTTGCCGCCGATGAGACGATTGCCTTCGGCGATCTCCTCTCCTTCCGGTCGGAGGATTTTATGGACGACATCGCGTTCACCCTCGATCGGCTCGCGGAGAGAGGGCTTGACCGCTGCATTGTTGTCGATCTCACCCGCGAGGAGATTGGCGTTCCCGTGGTCCGTGTCATCGTGCCGGGGCTTGAGGTATATGCCATGGACAATGAACGGGCCGGAGAGAGGTGCAGGCGTGCCCGCCGTGGTTATATTCCTGGGTCCAAGTCTTGATCTCGGCAGGGCGCGGGCCATCCTCGGTACGGCGGAGTATCGCCCTCCGGCAAAACGGGGGGATATCCTCCGTGCCGTTGAAGACGGGGCAGACATCATCGGTCTTATCGACGGTGTGTTTTTCCAGGACTGTTCGGTTGCTCACAAAGAGATTCTGGCAGCCCTGAAGGCCGGAGTGACGGTCGTCGGGGCGTCAAGCATGGGCGCACTCCGGGCCTGTGAGATGGACACCCTCGGGATGATCGGGATCGGGAGGATTTACCGGATGTACAGGGATGGCATTCTCATCTCCGATGATGAAGTGGCGCTTGCCTGTGACCCGTTTACGGACGATGCGGTATCCGAGGCCATGGTCGACATTCGAATTACCTGCGAAGAGGCACGTGCCAAGGGGGTGATATCCGTCTCCCTGCACGATCTCTTGATCACCACCGCGGAAGGGATATATTATCCCGAACGGACCTACCGGAGTGTCATCCGTAGGTGCAGGGAGTCGGCAGACCCGTATGAACTCGACCGGTTTTCCGCCTGGGTGGAGGGGTCGCGCATCCGGCAGAAAGAGGCGGATGCGGTTGAGGCCATTGAATACATCGCAGGGATGGGAGCGAAGGAATAGGGACTGCCGGATTTGTCCCCTTCTTGACGAGAACGGGAAAGCTGCTGAAAAGCGCCGGCTTCAGAGGTGGTGCTCCTGGCATTTCTCACCGCTGTGCCCGTCATCGGTTTTTGATCTCAATGGTTCCCGGCTGGGTCATGAAGGGAGAGCCGCAGCATCGGCTGCAAAAAATGTGAGGAGATTCTGCGATCAGTCAATTCCCTTGCGGGGGAAATTGTCCGGTGAACGCAGGTAGGCGTAGGGATTGTTCATGATCTCATGCGCCCGTTCCAGTTCGCGCTGGGCAACCCCTATGGCACTGTCGGCCTGGGGCCTCATCTCAATCCATTGATTCTCATCCGCGTGCTCCACCATGTCGACCTCGACCTCGGCAAGGTTGATGAACATCTTGATGTTCACATTGCAGGCGGCAAGATCCTCTTTTATCACATCAGGAACCGCCTTCAGCTTTTCTTCCACATCGTGCTGCATCAACCGGATCTCATCAACACGGGCCCACGCCTGTTCGATATATGCATCCTGCGTCTCTTTCATGTGCATGGATTTTGTCGGTGCCATTTTCGGATTCCTCCCTCGATGCGTCCTCCTTACACGTCAAGGTATAAATGATCTTCTGCGGCGAAACCAGAAGTTATGAGAATTTGTAAAAATGAAAAGGTGGCAGATAATACGACGGAACCGCTCATGATGAGGAAAATGGTTCTCCTTATAAAATGAGTCTTCAATCCTCTGAATCAAATTGACACTGTTTTTACATGTTAAATGCATAAATTAGATGTCACCATAGAAACCCCCTTTTTGGAGTTTTAAAATGGATATAAAAAATTATTTGCAACAGTTGGATAAGAGGCATCTCATTGTTTTAATATTGCTCACAATCTGTGGCTTCTTTTTAAGATTCTACCATCTTGGATACAATTCCTTTTGGGAAGATGAAATGGCAACCCTAAAATTCATCGGATATGACTTGATCGGTATTTGGAACATTATGCTGTTTGATACCCGTCCTACTCCTCCTTTGTTTTATGTCCTTAACCATTACATGTTGTTTTTCGGAGACTCTGAGTTCGTTTTGCGGTTTTTATCCGCATTCTTTGGATCTCTCACAATACCCCTTGTTTATCTCATTGGGAAAAACCTCGTCAATAAATGTGGTGGGATGGTTGCGGCAGCATTACTTACCGTGTCAATTTTCCATATCTATTATTCCCAGGAAGCCAGAGCATATGCACTGTTGCTGTTCATCTTTTCAATTGCTGTATTATTTTATGTATATGCTATAAATTCGGATAAGACGAAATATTGGATAGGATTCTCTGCATTTTCAGCATTGGCATTCTGGTGTCACTTTTATATCCTGATTGGAATAGGGATACTATTCCTGCATGCATTGATTCTCAAAGGGAAAGATATTTTGCATGACATAAAAAATGTCTATCACATTTTATTATCTTTTGGATTATTCATAATCCTTGTCTCTCCGTTAATTGTAATCGGGCTAAGTATAATGTCGGAACAACTAGCCCCCATCCAACCCGGATTGACAGGAATTTTTACCGTACCATTTGCAGTGTACAAAATGTTGACTTGGAACTATACTACTATAACCATAATTAACTGCCTAGTTACTGGAATCTATTGTCTGGCCGCACTCTTTGGCATCTTCCATATCAATAAAAAAAATAAAAGCAACTCGCTATTAATAATCTTGGGATGCGTTCCTCCTTTGATTTTTAGCATTTTATTATCATCATTCTTTGGACTTGCAGTGTGGCAACAATATTTGATATTTGTTCTTCCTTTTATCCTGATTGGTATATCGGGACTTGTCTATCTTATCCCAAAAAAGTTTGAGTCAACAAAAATGTCGGTTGTTTTGGTTTCTTGCATCCTCTTACTGTCTATGGCTTACCTGCCGGCATATTATACAACAGAAACAAAGAGTGACTGGAAAGGAGCATCTGAAGGACTCGCTGCACTTACAGACGACGGTGATATAATAGTTCACCTTGGAGCTGGAGATCGAATTTATCACTATTATGATCCAGTTGCCAACCATGTAACAGCCATTACGATCAATTCAACAGAAGAACTTGATGCCCTCGCATCAGATATTGATGGCGAATCAGTGTATTTCGTCGTAACTTGGGCATTATCTCCCAAAAATATCCCCGAAATTGCACCCAGTGGCAGTGCTTATATCGATTCTCTCATCTCTAATTACTATGCCGATACCGCACTGGATGCGGGCGATAATGAAATAATTGAATGGCTGAACAACAATACAGTGGAATGCAGCAAATATTCGTACTATGGACCTTACCGCGATATTCAAATTCGAAAATTTGTTTAAACCCAGTTTTGAGACTTGGAAATATCTAATAATATCTGCAATTATTTAAAATCTGAATAAAGAGAGCCTCAGGAGGGATTTGAACCCCCGACCTGCTGATTACAAATCAGCCGCTATGCCGGACTAAGCCACTGAGGCGCTCTTATTTTATTCGTGCTCCTGAGTAAAAAGCTTGGCGTTGAGGCGACGTCCGCAGGCGGTTATCCGGGATGGAGGGGCCGGTCAGGAGATATTGAATGGCGAATTCCAAACTGCTTTATCGGAGCCAATCGAAGAGTGTATCATACTTATGGCGCACCTGACAGTTGATCTCGGAGGCCGGCCCGGCCATGACTGCAGAGGGTTCTGCCGGTACTGCTACTTCAAAAAAGTGAAAGAAGAGGAGGACCCCGAACCCTTCGGGTGCCGGTACTGCCTGCCGTTCTCCGTCGGGTGCGATTACTGCACCGGCTTTGTTCGGGAACGGTATGATGGATTTAAGCATCTCCGCGATGTTGCGGATGATGTGCTCGGCAATCTTCAGCTGATAGACGACGACATTGAGCGGATTACGATTAGCGGCGGCGGGGACCCGTCCTGTTATCCCGACTTTGCCGATCTCATCGAGCTCCTTGGTGCGATGGAGGTGCCGCTGCATATCGGGTACACGAGCGGGAAAGGATTCGATGATCCGGCCATAGCCGATCTTCTCGTTGAAAATGGCCTCACAGAGGTCTCATTTACCATCTTTGCGGCAAATCCCGAACTGCGCCGGAAGTGGATGGGGGACCCGACGCCGGAAGCGTCCCTGGCGGTTCTTGGCAAACTCTGTGAAAAAATTGACGTCTATGCTGCTGCGGTGATTCTCCCCGGGGTCAACGATGGCGAAGAACTGGAGAGGACCTGTTCCTGGCTTGAAGAGCGGGGGGCGAAGGGCCTCATACTCATGCGGTTTGCCAACCGGACGGATCAGGGGCTGATCCTCGGGAATGCACCCATCATCGAGGGTCAGCGGCTTCAGACGGTCAGGGAATTCCAGGAGATGGTGAACGACCTGAACAGCCGGTACTCTTTGAAGATCAGCGGAACCCCCATGGGCGACCCGACGAACGGGTCTCCCTTTGCCATCCTCGACGAACCCGAACTCATGGAAAAGCTTCCCCGCGTCAGGAAGAAGGCAAGTCTCATATCGGGGGGTATCGCGGCGCGGTACGTCCAGGACGTCCTCGATACCTGCGGCAACAAATCCTGGGTCCACAGTGTGAAAAAGGAGATTGCGTGTCTGATAACGCTCGATGATCTACGAAAACTCGACTGTTCACAGCTGGAAAAGGTCGTCATTATCCCCGGCAGGGCCTTTGTGCATGAGCGGCAGGCAGAAGAGGTGCTCTCCGCCGATGGGGTGCAGAGAACGGTCATCCGCGGACCCGAGACACTCACCGCAGATGCAGAGACCTCGATGGGGATGACGAGGGGTCAGGTGCTCCAGATGGAGATGGACGGGTTTGCCGATCTCATCCGTCTCATCAACCAGTACGGGCAATAGCTCCCCATTACTTCCTTTTTTGGTAATAGAGATCGGCGCATCGTTCGATCTCATCATGAATATCCTGGTCCACGAGAGTAGTGACTGCCTTTGCAAAGGGGTGGAGGTCGATGGTGCCCGCGACAAGGGTGCAGATGACATCCCCGCCCCTGCCGGGATGGACGTCATAAGCCCGTCCGTTTTCGAAGGTGATGAGGAGGCCGTCATTGGTGTATTCTATTCTGGATGATGCAGTCATGGTCGTCTTCACAGGTACTGGTTCATCTGCAAGGTACTTGAAGCTCACCGACCCGACATTGAGACGCAGGTTATTTGATGGTGAATGGCGCCCAGTGGTATGCCATGTGCATGCGGTATGTCCTGGAGAGGCCGGAGGAGGTTGCGGCACGCTTTTCTGTTGACGGTCCCGTGCCCGTCATGACCCCACGGTTCAATATCGCTCCTACGCAGGAAGTGCCAATAATCTTTCACGACAACGGAAGGATCCGCTGCGCCATGGCCCGGTGGGGCCTTGTGCCGTCGTGGAAGCAGAATGCGAAATCCGGGGAATGGCTCTTCAATGCCCGTGCGGAAACGCTCTCTGAAAAACCTGCATTCAAGGGGCTGTTACCCGGATCACGGTGTATTTTTCCTGCATCGGGGTTTTACGAATGGCAGCGCCAGCGCGGCAGGGCCTTTCCCTATTACCTGTATCTGCACAACGCGCCCCTCTTCGGGTGCGCAGGCCTGTATGACTGGTGGACACCGCCAGGGTCGAATGAAAAGATACCGACCTGCGTTATGATCACCTGTGATGCGAACACCCTCGTCCGGAAGATCCACGGGAGGATGCCGGCAATTCTGGCCCGGCAGCCGGAAGGTGCCTGGTTGCGCGGGGAGGAGGGGTATCTTTCGGCATTGAAACCCTACCCCGCCGGAGGGATGGGGTGCCACCGTGTCAGTGAACGGGTGAACTCTTCCGCAGGAGATGATCCCGGGATGATCCTTCCCATCGAACCGGAGCCGTGCTGGTGGTAAGAAAGAGCTGGTGCCGGATACCTCTCTGTGGCTTTCCATCCCCGCAACACTCATATCTCCCGGCATCCATGCCTCTTCATGCCCCGTGAGGCTTCCTACGTCGGGCTGTTGCGAAGTGGTGAACTGCAGGACCGTGCCGAATCGGCATACGCTATCCTCGCTGCCTGCCGTCTCTGCCCCCGGGACTGCGGCGCCGACCGTCTTGGGGGGGAGTACGGGTTTTGCAGGGCGGGGGGAGTTGCTGAACTATCGGGGTATGGTCCGCACTTTGGTGAAGAGCCTCCTCTTGTCGGGAGAAACGGTTCGGGGGCAGTTTTTTTCTCGCACTGCACGATGCGCTGCGTCTTCTGCCAGAACTACCGGACAAGCCAGGTGGCGGAGGGCGGGCCCGTTGATGCGCCGGCCCTTGCGCGGATATTTCTCCGGCTTCAGGAGGCGGGAGTCCATAATATCAACCTCGTCTCCCCGACCCACTATGTCCCGCAGATACTGGAAGGTCTCGTATATGCTGCAGCCGACGGGCTTACCATTCCGCTGGTCTATAACACCGGCGGGTATGACAGTGTCGCCACGCTTGGCTTCCTGGAAGGGGTGGTGGACATCTACATGCCGGATGCGAAGTTCGGTGATGAGGCGACGGGCCGAAGACTGGCCGGCACCCCCGACTACCCTGCCCGCATGAAGGAGGCGATACGCGAGATGCACCGGCAGGTGGAGATCTCAGGATGGATGCAGACGGCATTGCAGAGCGGGGCCTGCTGGTCCGTCATCTGGTGCTTCCCGGGGGTCATGCCGGTAGCAGGGAAATATTTCGTTTTCTTGCAAGGGAAGTCTCTCCGGATACGTATGTGAACGTCATGGACCAGTACCGGCCTGAATGGAAGGCGTGCCTACAGGATGATGCTTTCGAACTCTGCAGGAGAATCACAAAAAAAGAATACGAAGACACGATCATGATGGCCCGGCAGGCTGGTCTTACCCGTGGTATAGGGCTGGAAGGGAGGTAATGCCGGGATGGTAAAAAAGCACTTTACGTTGCCCTGGAGCTCATGATCGTTCGGTTTCGTGGATCTCTGAAATGCGGTTGAAAATAGCGAGCATATATCCCCTGCGTATGAGATCGGCTATTTCCCCCGGCATCAACCGGTCGATACGGACATGTACGGTCAGGATGCGCCGCAGTGACTGCGTATCTGCCAGGGTAAGCAGCGACGGTTGTTCGAAATATGCCGTCGCCTCGTCCGTCCACCCCTGCCAGTGGCTGTTGATGAGCCAGTTATTGGTATAGAGGATGCGCAGGAAGGTTTCGATGGGGGGGCAGCTTCCCGTCTCCTGTATTTCCTCCTCATAGCCCCTGAGAAACGAAGTGCCATCCAGGATGGTCCGGTACGCAAGAATCGCCTCGAAATTTTCCCTTGTGGGGGTTTCATATTCCAGATTCATGTATCAGATATCCTGTGTTTGTATTCTGGTTTGAAAAGTCTTTGGAGAGAGGCAAATGCCGCCTCGCGCTGCAATTTTAAGGAATATTTTCCAGTAGATATACTATTGCATTTAATAGGAAAATTTTATAAGCAGGTCAAGCGGTTCATCCCAGCATCTCCGCCTTCGGAGCGACGGGAGGGGAGAGCCGGGCGCAAAGGATTATTGAAGAACAGAGGAAGTACCCTATGTGATGGGATATGGGTGGGCAGAATGTAATTATTGCACTTGGTGCAGTAGTCCTTGCAGGATTGCTGTTTGTTGTTGGGTCAGCATTTTTGGCGAAATATGATTACCAGGTAATGGTAGCAGATCAGCTCTTCTCATGGGGCACACTGTATATGGTAAGCGGTCTTCTTATCGTGGTCGTAATTTTTCTGGTAATTTTCGTGAGCAAACGAAGATAATTGGACCGAACAGCCGGTGATGGCAGTCGCTCAGATTGGGATCTGTACAAATGTGATGGAACAGGGCGAACCCTCGTTATCCGGAATTTTTGAAAAAACGTTATCACATAAAAGTGCTGTCGGTGGGATCCGAACCCACGGCCTCCAGATATCCCAGACTAAAGCGCCCCGAAATGTGCTCAAACCCTATGAGTCTGGCGCCCTAACCAACTAGGCCACGACAGCATACAAGTGATATGTATGTACGTGCTTCTGCAGCATGCTGCAGGCCTCGTGTGCATCGCACACAAGTGCATAATTAAAACGTTGGATTCGTTATTAAAGCTTCTCATATGGAAATCCGGACGTTTGAATGCAGGAAAAATGGAACCTTACCACGTCGGGGATGTGTCAATGAGAAGCGGGAAGCCACAAAAAGCGCTGGTCGAAACATCAGGGGTGTGATGCAGTACAGTCATGAAAAAAAGATGATAATTACTGGTTTTCGTTCTGCTGCTTATTCTGCGAGGCGATATAGACATTGACGGCGGTTGCGATTGCTGCGGCCTCCTTGCCGTGGCGCAGGGAATGTGCGAGCGTATGCATACGTGTCTCCTCCTCCTGGAGATAGCGCGCAAGGTTTGCCTTCACATGTTCTTCCTGCAGGAAATGGGTGTGGGTGTTCCCCTCAATGAAGTGCCGGTTGTTCATGATGGCGTGATGCAGGGGAAGGGTTGTCCGTACGCCGATGATCACATACTCATAGATTGCACGCCGCATTCGTTCGATGGCTTCCCTCCGGTCGAAGCCCCAGCCGCAGAGTTTTGATATCATGGAGTCGTACATGGGAGGAATCGTGTATCCCATGTGGATCCCCGAATCCACACGGATACCCGGTCCCCCCGGGGAGCGGTACCTGACAATCTTGCCGGGGTCGGCCTGGAAATCGTTCAGGGGGTCTTCCGCATTTATCCGGCACTCTATCGCATGACCGTTGAGACGGATATCCTCCTGGGCGAACGGGATCTTTTTCCCAACGGCAATCGCCAGCTGCTGGCGAACCAGGTCGATGCCGGTCACCATCTCGGTGACGGTATGTTCCACCTGGAGCCGTGTGTTCATCTCCATGAAATAATACTCCCCGTCGGCATAGAGAAATTCCACCGTGCCGGCGTTGTAGTAGCCGGAAACCTCCGCGACCTTCAGCGCCGATGCTGCCATGCGTTCACGGAGCTCCTCGGTCATGATTGGGCAGGGAGCCTCCTCGACAAGTTTCTGGTGCCTCCGCTGAATGGAACATTCGCGGTCAAACAGGTGTATCCTGTTGCCCTGGCGGTCGGCAAGGATCTGGAACTCGATATGACGGGGTTTGACCAGGTATTTCTCGATAAAGACCGTTGAATCACCGAACGCCGAAGCCGCAATGCGCATCCCCTTCTCAATCGCCTCCTGAAGACCTGCTTCGTTCTCCACAATCTGCATGCCGATCCCGCCGCCGCCAGCCGAGGCCTTGACGATGACCGGATATCCGATCTCCTCTGCGATGGCCTTTGCCTCGTCTTCGGAGGTGACTCCCTCCGGGGTATACGGGAGGACGGGGACTCCGGCGTTCTCCATCATATGCTTGGAAGCAAGCTTTGACCCCATCGTCTCGATGGTCTTCCATGAGGGGCCGATGAACGTAATCCCCTCATCTTCACAGAGTTTTGCAAAAACTGCATTCTCCGCAAGAAATCCGTATCCGGGATGAATGGCTTCGGCACCGCACATATGGGCGATATCAATGATACGGTGCATGTTCAGGTAGCTTTTCGACGGGTGGGCCTCCCCCACCAAAAAGGCCTCATCGGCGTACTTTGCATGCAGCGAGTTTTTGTCCGGTTCAGAAAATATTGCAACCGTTCCTATATTCATCTCCCTGCATGCCCGCATAACGCGGATGGCAATTTCGCCGCGGTTGGCGATGAGAACCTTCTCGAAATTGGTCATTCAATCACCAGAAGCACATCTCCGTTCTGGACAGAATCGCCCACATCAACGAAGATGTCGGTTACCTTGCCGTCGGCAGGAGCCTTGATGGGGTTTTCCATCTTCATTGCTTCAAGGACAATGAGCGTCTCTCCTGTCTTCACATGGGCGCCAATGCTGGTTTCAATTTTAAGAACCATTCCCTGGATGTTGCTCTTGAGCCCGCCTTCGATGGCAGTTCGCGGGATCTGCTTGGCTCCCATGGCACCGGTCTGTTCAATGGCGCCGCCGTCAACAGAAATGATTCTGACCGCAAATATCTCCCCGTCGACCTCGACCTCCATTGTTGCAGGCATGCCGCCGGTAGCCGGCGCTGATGTCTCGGCCTGTTTGGGGATGAGTTCGGTTTTCCGTTCGCCGCGCAGGAACGAAGGGGCAATGGCCGGATAGAGAATGTAGGTCAGGACGTCCTCTTCCTTATGGACAAGTCCCTCTTTTTCCGCCTCCTTCTTCATCTTTTCATAGGCCGGTTCTAAAAGATCCGCCGGTCTTCCCGTGAACGGCTCCTCGTCGTCGATGATTTTTCTGCGAATATCATCCGGGATAGATCCCGGGGGTTTTCCGTACATCCCGTGGACATAGTCGCGGACTTCCTTTGTGACATTGGAATAGCGTTCCCCGTCCATCAGAACGTTGAGGACTGCCTGGGTGCCGACAATCTGGGAGGTGGGAGTGACCAGCGGCGGGTATCCCAGATCCTCACGCACCCGGGGGATTTCCTGGTGAACCTCTTCGAGACGGTTCAGTGCATCCTGTTCCTTGAGCTGGGAGACCAGATTGGAGATCATTCCTCCCGGAAGCTGGTAGATGAGCACATCGCTGTCCACGCGCTCGGAGATTGGGTTGACCAGGGTATCATATTTTTTCCTGATTCTCAGGCATATATTCCTGACCTTCCTGAGTTTCATCAGGTCGATGCCGGTATCCCTTGACGTCCCGGCAAGGCTTGCTACAATGCTCTCCGTCGGAGGCTGTGACGTCCCCATGGCAAAGGGCGACATTGCCGTATCAAGGATATCCACCCCTGCTTCGATTGCCGCCTGGTAACTCATGGGGGAGATCCCCGAGGTGGAATGGGAATGCAGGTCAACCGGAATGTCAATTACATCTTTGATGCCGGTGATGAGATCCCTTGTCGCTTCCGGCATAATAAGGCCGGCCATATCCTTGATGCAGATGGAATCACATTCCATTGCGTAGAGCTCCCGTGCCATCTCAATAAACCCGGCAGTGGAGTGCACCGGGCTTGTGGTATAGCATATTGTCCCCTGGAGGTGTGCACCGATATCCCTGACGGTCTCCATAGATTTCTGCATATTTCTGAGATCGTTGAGAGCATCGAAGACACGGAATACGGCAACACCGTTTCTGCCGGCGGCCTCGACAAATTTTTCAACAACATCATCGGGATAATGGCGGTAGCCAACGAGGTTCTGGCCCCTCAGGAGCATCTGTATCGGGGTATGCGGGAGAGCTTCATGGAGGTCATGAAGCCGAAGCCACGGGTCATCATTGAGATACCGGATGGCACTGTCAAAAGTTGCGCCTCCCCACGCCTCAACGGAAAAAAACCCGATGGTATCAATCTCATGGGCCAGCTCAAGCATATCTTCGGTCCTGAGCCGGGTCGCAATGAGAGACTGATGCGCATCCCTCAGGGTCGTGTCTGTGATCTTTACAGGATTAAAACTCATATTCAACCTCACGGAGGGCGGGAAATGGACAGATCAAGCCTCTAATTACTTACTTCCTGAAGCTATAAATACCTCACGAAAGTCCCCAAAAGGGCGAAAATAATGAGAATTGAGCCGAGAAAAGCCACATAATCCTCTTTTCCGTGGTTGAAACGGGGAACATATGTTCCTCCTGAATGATACCCCCTGACGGCAAGGGTCTTTGCCTGGCATCCGGCCCTTCGGATCTGTACCATAACTACCGAAACTCCAAGGGGAACCAGCGATCTTACCAGCCCCGTTGTCCCTTTCATGGCAATGGCATGCCGGGTGAGAATGATATCGTCTTCGATACGCCCGAGTGATCCGAGTGCCATGTCTGCGGCAAGCCCGATGTCAAATCCCCAGCGGTCTCCAAAGGCCCAGACGGCAACATCAAAGAGCTCTTCTCCCGCCCCGCCGCCGAAGGCCCAGAAGGCAATAAGCATCACCACCGAGAGCCGAAGGAGATATCCTGCTCCGTCTCCCCCGACCAGGGCGGTGAAGACTGCGACGAGGGCGAGGGTCCCGAAGATGATGACTGCGGTCCTTCGCCCGGGCAGGTTACGCCTGTCCCGTGCAAAGATGGTCCACCACATAAATACCAGCACTGCACCGGTTATCGAAGAAAAGGCGGCACATGAGAGGAGAAATGTGCTGACGATTCTCAGGCGTGCATCCTGCACAGGGCATCCTCCGCATCTTCGAGCGTGATATTGTCCGGCACCACCCCGTATTTGAGCACCTCCTCGATGTACCGGGGAGCACCCTGCCACGAGGGAATGGCCTCCGGTACCGGTCCAAGCGCATGAAGGTATCCTCCCCTGATTTCCCAGAGATAATCGACCCGTGGCAGTACTGCCTGTTCATGAGTGAATATCAGCGTCACCGGCGGATGGTGCGCAAGGATTTTGCGGCGCATGCGGTGCTTCCACACAGGATCGAGGGTTGAAAAAGGTTCGTCAAGGATAAGAAGGTCCCACGTCCCGGCAAGGATGCAGCTCATGTGCAGGCGTTTGAGTTCTCCGCGTGAAAGGGCGAATGAACGCTCATGTGCTCTCCCCATTAGTCCGGCCTCCATGCATATTCTCTCTGGTTCCAGTCCCCACGAACGGATTTCATCCCGTACCAGGTGGCCGGTGGTATGGTATTCCGGAAACTGCATTGAGAGGGTGTGCCTGGAAATTCCGTGGTAGGCAATGTTCCCGGATGTCGGTTCCATGAGTCTGGCAATTGCCTGGGCAAGGGTGCTCTTTCCGCTTCCCACCCTCCCCGTGATCAGGTGAATGCCCTCTGAAAAAATCCCCCGGGCGCTGAGGCTCCAGTTCTTCCGGGTAAGAATCACCTCTTCAAGTGCGAGCTCCATGCTGCAAACCTCCAGAGCGTTGGATAGAACGGGGTGTCCTCAAGGTTGGGAAATATCTCCTCCGGCGGTCCAAAATACCGGACCTGTCCTTCTTCCAGGTAGATGAGATGATCCGCATCTGAGGCGGTATCCATATTTTGTGTCGACTGGAGAACGTGCATGCAGGAGAGCGAGGGAAGTATCTGCTGAACATCCTCGGCCGTGGAGCGGTCAAGATGGGAGTCGATCTCATCCAGGACAAGAACCTTCGGGCGTAAGGCAAGAGCTGCTGCCAGAACAACGAGCGCCTTTTCGCCGCCGGAAAGCTCCTTGCATCTTGCATCCAGGAGATATTCGCACCCGATATCCCTCAGGGCCTGTCCTATTCGGGGCTCGAGTTCTTCATCCGGAAGATGGCGAAACCTGAGTGCGGAGGCGATTTCATTCCTGACGGTCCTGAAGATGAGGTTGTCCTCCGGGAATTCACCGACCCATCCTACATCTGTTCTGCGCGGGGTCTCGTCATCGATGGTGATCAGGCCCTGTTCCGGTACCTCGATCCCTGCCAGCAGTGAAAGGAGAGTTGATTTACCACTCCCGTTGGGACCGATGACGCAGGTATGTCCGGATGGGATGGAGAGGTCCCGGATGGCAATGGTGCGGAATGCAAGAGCGGTGCACACGATCATTGCATACGTTCTCCAATAGAGTAGACCGCAATTCCCTTCAGAAAATCTCCTGCCAGGAAAGGGACGGCTCCAATCAGCACGGCCTGTGAGATGCTGATTCCGGCCGAGAATGAAAGCCAGGAAACCCCGAAGACGTATATCGCTGCAGTGGCGGCGACAAGACCCATGATGCGGACGATGCGCTCCTTTTGTTCGTATGTGAGCCCTGCAATCAGTGCGGCAGGAATAAACCCGATGAGAAACCCTCCCGTCGGACCGAGGATGACACCGATGCCGGCAAGTGCATTATGAAAGACCGGGACATTCAGTGCCCCCAGTACGAGGTATAATACGGCAGGGATTGCCGCATGCCGTTTCATAATCACACCTGCAAGGAGAACAAAGAATGTCTGGAGGGTCAGTGGTACCGGGGGAAGGGGAATGGAGATCCACGCTCCCACCGTGATCAGTGCCACGAAGGTTGCCGTAAGGGCGACAAGCTGACTTTTTTTCTCATTTCCGTACATGTCAACCTCCTATAATTGTTATGGTTGACACGAAGAAGGTAATCAGACCAGGCTGCAGTCTCCTGAGAAAACCCGTTCTATTTTGCCGTTGTCCTTGCGTACAATGAGCGCACCATATTCATCGATGTCGATTGCCTCCCCTTCGAAGGCCTTGCGGGGGGTTAGTATCTTCACCCTCTTGTCAAGGGTGATCGACAGGCTCTTCCATTCACGGGTGATGGTGAGATATTCCCCGGATTCAATCTCCCGGTACCGTGTCTCGAATTCTTTGAGCAGCTGCGCCAGGAACCGTGCCCTGTCTACAGGCGCGCCGCATGCCATGGAGAGGGAGGTGATCGGGGTCTTCACACCTTCAGGAAGGTGGTCCTGGGTGATGTTGGCATCGATGCCGATGCTGAGCAGACAGTAGTTCACCGTTTCTGCCTCTGCGGAGATCTCCTGGAGGACCCCGGCTACCTTCTGGTTACCGATATAGATATCGTTTGGCCATTTAATGAGTGCCCCGGCCCCACAGAATTTGCGAATGGTCCTTGCTATGGCAATCGAGGCGGCCATGGTCACCATAAAGACATGGTCTATCGGGATATCAGGACGAAGGATGATGGTACTCCAGATTCCTCCCCGCGGTGAATACCATGCACGCCCGAGGCGGCCGACCCCCCCCGACTGTTCTTCTGCGATAACCACGGTACCGTGCAGCACGGAGGGATCTGATTTTCTGCAGAGTTCCTTAGCCACACCTATCGTTGAAGGGACGCTGTCGTTATACTCGATAGAACGTCCGATCACAGAAGTTTTCAGGTGTTTTTCAATTTCATACGGAAGAAGTCGGTCAGGGGATGCAACCAGTTCATACCCCTCTGCGCGTGAAGCGGTGATCTCATACCCGTAGTCACGCAGCTCCTTTACATGCTTCCATACAGCAGATCTGCTGATATGCAGTTGTTCGCTGATTTCCTCCCCCGATATGGGAGACGCGGACTGTTCGAGAATTTTTAGTACCCTGAATGCTGCCTCTATCATGGTCATCACTTTTTCGCATCAATGAGTTCGGTTGGAAGGGGGCACGGACTCCTGCCGCAGACCTGTTTCATGATCATTGACTGATGCTCCATAAGCGTTCCCAGGTCGAATATCCCGGTGATATCGACCAGACCTACTGCTCCTATCACCTCACCCTCCGAACCGTGCAGGGGGGCGACAATGACCGGAATCCCCTTGTAGGCGCCGGAATCCGGCACATTTTTCATCTTCCGGTTCTCTTTCATTGCCGCCTCGAGAACGGGCCCGGTATAATCAGAATCCACGACACGGCCCTCTTCGATCCGGACTCCTTTTTTATTAAGCGATCTGGCTGTGATCGGCAGCCTGTTTATCACTTCATGAATGCACATGGCAAAACCGGTCAGGTCATCAGGACCGGAATCTACGGAAAGTATGTATGAACCCATCACGGAAACCTCATATCAGCTTGGTAAATCTAAAAAGAATGCTGAATTAAAATAAGGTTTCTGTTTCACCAGAGCAAAAACCATTGAGAAATCCTCGTGAAGGGTATTCATGCAGGGAGGCAATGAGGAGCGTACCAGCACCGACTTCATGGGAAATCATGATAGCACGGCCATCGTCCGTTCTCGCGAGAACCTCCCCGGAAAATTCACTGAAATATCCGTCACATTCGATGGAGGAGAGATCAAAATCGTCCATGATCCGGGCATGGGGATTGTGGGGGTCAACGACAACCGGGGTGGAAAAATACTCATTTACGTAGGTGATCGGCACCGGCATCCAGTTATAGGTGTCCGGTTTGGGTGACATTGCGCCAAAGACCAGGAGCTTTCCCCCTTTCATCAGGAATTTTTCAATCCTCGTCGATGATGCCCTGAGGGCGGGAAGAAGGCTTGAATATGCCAGATTCCCAAATCCGGTCGGGATGATCAATGATACCATCCTTCCCCGGTAGTAAGGTGCCGCCATCATATGAGGGGTTATCAGTTCGCATTGTATGCCGCAGTCTTCGATATACCGCTGGAATGGTGTTGCACAGTCCCATGCAAGCCCTGCTTTCTCTATCATCCTTTGATTACTCCTTTTGGTTCCAGCCGCGCAACCCGGAGCGAGAGTCCCGCTTCATGAACGACGCGGACCACCTCAACGGAAGGTTTGTAGGCATCGGGGGCTTCCTCGGCAATCACCTTGTTGCTGGTGGCCTTTACACTTATGCCCTGCAGTCCAAGATGGTCACGAATCTCCCCCCCGTCCAGGTGTTTCTTTGCCTGTGAACGCGAGAGCACCCGCCCGGCCCCGTGGCATGTACTGCCGAACGTTTTCTCCATTGCTGTTTGTGTCCCCTTAAGAACAAATGAGGGAGTGCCCATGCTCCCCGGAATGAGAACCGGTTGTCCGATATTCTCACACCCCGGCGGGAGGTCATGATTGCCCGGGCCAAAGGCACGTGTTGCCCCTTTCCGGTGAACACAGACTTTCTTTTTTTTGCCGTCGATCATATGTTCCTCGAATTTGGCGACATTATGGGTGACATCGTAGATGAGGGGCATGTCATCATAATCGATGGAAAACTGCTTGGCAAGTACTTCCCTGGTAAAGTGGGTGATCATCTGGCGGTTCGCCCAGGCATAGTTTGCTGCACATGCCATGGCGCTGAAGTATGCCTCCCCTTCCGGACTCGTCAGGGGAGCGCAGGCGAGTTGCGGATCGGGAAGGGAAATGCCGTATTTTTTAGCTGCTTTTTCAAGGGATTCGATATGATCGGTGCAGATCTGGTGACCGAGTCCGCGTGATCCGCAATGGATCATTACACATACCTGCTCATCCTTGATGCCGAATGCATCGGCAGCCACGGGATCAAATATCTCGGTAACGGTCTGAATTTCCAGAAAATGGTTTCCTGCCCCGAGGGTGCCGCATTGCGGACGTCCGCGTGCGCGTGCCTTTGTGCTCACATGGGTGGCGTCAGCACCATCCAGGGATCCCTGCTCTTCGCATCGGGCGATATCGCTGGCCATGCCATACCCCTGGTTCACTGCCCATGATGCTCCTTCGTTCATCATCGCATCCAGGTCCGGATCCGTAAGTTTGAGAGGGCTTTTCGTCCCTATTCCGGTCGGGATCTTTGTGAAGAGATGGCTGAGCAGCGGCTGAATCCTGCCGAGGTCTTCAACGGTCAGTGGTGTCGCAATCAGGCGCACACCGCAGTTGATATCAAATCCGACACCCCCGGGGGATATGATCCCTTCCTCTATTCCGAACGCTCCCACGCCGCCGATGGGGAATCCGTACCCCCAGTGAATGTCCGGCATTGCAAGCGCATATTTCTCTATTCCCGGCAGGGTGGCCATGTTCGCGCACTGCTGCAAGGCGCCCTGTTCCAGTGTCGGCATAAGCTCTTCGGAGAGGAAAAAGCGTCCGGGTACCCGCATCCCCGGGGTGTACCCGACGGGAATCTCCCACTCAAAGGGCCCTGCCTTTTGTATGCCTTCTATCATTCTTTCCTCATACATCAAAGAGAATATCCGTCTCATATCCTCTCTTCGTCTTTTCAATTTTCATTCCTGAACGCGATATGCCTTTCACCTCTGTTCCTCCGGCATGGCGTGCGGGGTCGTACGGCTCGCCGGACAATCTGGCCTCCAGGTTGAATCCCTCGATTTTGACATCCGCTGAAGTGTATCCTTCGCATTCCACTTCTGCATAAAAGAGAATCTCCGAGAGAAACTCGCTAAGGAGTGCTTCATGGGAATCTGCCGAAAGGGTAAAGGTCTGGTGAGCATCACCCGGTTTGCATGATGGGAACATGATGGAAAAAAGGGCGGCAGCCGCTTCACTGAACAGGTCTTCGGTCGTTGTTCCCCAGACATGCATCAGAATGTCCGCAGTATGATCGCGTTCAATAAATGGCACCGGTATTCCCTTCTCTTCCGGTTACATGTAGTCACAGTACATCGGTACCATATCCATCTCTATCCTGTCCAGATATCGCGCCTGGTACATGGAGACATAGATGATGTTCTCACCTATATATATTTCATAATCAGAGGATTTGGGAGGTTTTACTGTTGTGGAAAGAAGAACCGGTCCGCCGCATGATGTGCAGACACGAAAATCCGTATTCCGTTCCCGGACATATGATTCGACCTCTTCGGAGACAACAATGCGGCGCCCCGTGGTGGTGTTGTCATTATCGGTGAACATTTCTGTAGAATGGTTGATGATATGAATAAAAATAGGTTATGTTTGGGGGTACTTCAGACGGCGCCGACCATCCTTCGGACCAGGTCGGCATATTGATCCTTTAGTTCATAGATGGCCGTAGCATTATCCTTATCTTTCTTGATGCGAAGAATCCCGATTTTGGATGCGATGGTACCCACCATCGATGCCACCGACTGGATACTCACGCTAAATTTTGCAGCCAGCAACTCATGAGTCCGTGCAATGCTCAGCGACTTTGTATTTACAAATATCGTGAGCAACTCATGGCGGATGCCGTTCTTATCCCGCTTGAGATATGCTTTAAGACGGCTTTCTATCTCCTTTTTCAGATCGGCCGCTGATCTCATACACGCTCATTTATCTGAATGGTATTTAATCATTTCTAATTCCGCACGATTTGTCATTTTATTCCATATCCCGGATAAATTGACTCCCGCACGGGTGGCGTCACCGTGATATTTACACCAGACTCGTCTCGTATTCACCGGCATTTTCTTTCGTACCGGCACACCCATACGCCAACTATTAATCGATGCCGCCGCGAATATATATGCGCATGAAATTATTGAAGTATGACATCAACCGGTACCCGGTAAAGCAGATGGTTGCTTTGCCACTGGCGCTGTTGATCGTCTCTCTTCTCTTTCTGGGCTTTAATACCATGATGACCGGTATGCCCGTCGAGCCCGGGATTGACTTTGCGGGAGGCGTGGCGGTCACCATACCGATGACCGGCGATTCCCCCGAAGAGATCCAGGCATATTTTGCGGACTATCCTCTCAAAAGTATCGGAGAGGGGGTGAGTGGAGGGTATTACCTGGTCTTCGAAAACATGCCTGATGACCGGTTCCTCGAACTCTCCAGCCTGATCGATAAGCGGTATCCGGAATCCAAAATAGACCAGATAGGGGAGACATTCGGAAAAACCCTGCAGAAGCAGGCCATGTGGGCTCTTCTGCTTTCATTCGCCGGTATGGCAGTGGTAGTCTTTGCCGTCTTCAGATCCTTTGTTCCCTCCATGGCGGTGGTGCTCTCCGCACTCTCGGACATTGCCATTACCGCGGCAGTCATGGATGTCGGAGGGATAGCCCTTTCGCTGGGAACGACCGCCGCCCTGCTCATGCTCATCGGGTATTCTGTTGACAGTGATATCCTGATGACTTCCAGGGTGTTGAAGCGAAAGGGGCGCTTTGATGAAAAGATGCAGGGCGCCTTCAGGACGGGATTCATGATGACCTCGACGACCTTATCTGCGGTGGTTATGATGTTCATCGTATCGTGGATTGGCCAGATCGATATCATCCGTGACATCTCAATCGTCCTTCTGATAGGCCTGATCATTGACCTGATGAATACCTGGCTCCTGAATGCAGGCATCCTGAAATGGTATGCCGGGGAGGAGAAGAAATGAAACGGAAAGAAAAGGTACAGGACCGGCCGAAAGAAGAGGAGGCCACACTCACCCGGACCCTGAAGGACTGGCGAGTTCTCATTATGGTCGGGCTGGTTCTCTTCTCACTGGTCAGTATCTATGGTATTCCTCCGGGTGCACAGAACGGCCTGACGGGCAATCTTCAGTTGGGTCTAGATCTTGAGGGGGGTTCGTGGATACAGCTCTCATTCCGGTCTGAAGTCATCCGGTTTGAGACGGATGGGAACCCCGATGCCCTTGTTGCCAACCTTCGCAGTGCCCTCGATGCAGAGGTCTACCTCATCGAAGAGGACCGGCTGGAAATTCGAAAGCCGTTTACCCGTGAGGAACTGGTCCCCGTATTCGAAGAATTCGGTGCGAAGATCGTAACGTATGACGAGGGAGTCTCTGAAGAGACCGCAGACCAGGTCAAGCTGATTTTGGAGGAAAAGGTCAACGGCATCGGCACGAAGGATGCCCGCATCAATACGCTGACCGGGCTCAACGGTGTCACGCAGTACATCAGGCTGGAGCTCGCCGGTGTTGATATCACCACTGCGCAGGAGATCGTCGGTTCCCAGGGCAAATTCGAGATCAGGATCCAGACGACCGGGAATGAGACCGAGCATGTGCTGTATGGCGATACTATCACCAGCGTCTCGACGCCCACACGCTACCCCATAGGAAGTGATCTCTGGGGCGTTGGATTCACCCTCAATGATGAGGGCGCCGCAGCATTCCGGTCGGCAGCCATCACACATGGGGCAACCTCGAATCCGGAGGCCCACCCGATCATGATGCTGCTGGACGATGCAGTGGTCTACAGTGCCAGCCTGAACGCGGACCTTGCCGCCCAGCTGCAGGGAACGCCGGTCCGAGAACTTCGTGCCACCACCGGTGCAGGGGACGAAGGCCTGGAAGATGCAAGGACGCTTGAGATCCATCTCAGGGCAGGGGCACTTCCGGTCGATGTAACGATAGCAGGGTCTGGTACGGTTCCGGCAACGCTGGGTGATCATTTCAAGATCATGTGCGTCATTGCCGCCATCTTTGCCCTCGTCGGTGTCGCAGCCCTGGTCTTCTACTGGTATCGCGAACCTGCCATTGTACTGCCGATGATCGGGACGAATTTTGCCGAGATCATCATTCTTCTTGGCATTGCAGTCTATCTCCAGCAGCTGGACCTTGCAAGTATTGCCGGTCTGATAGCAGTAATGGGCACCGGCATAGATCAGCTGGTCATCATCACCGATGAGGTTCTTCATGAAGGGAGGGTGCCGTCGCAGACGCTCTACATGAAGCGGTTTTCCCGGGCGCTCGGCATCATCATGGTTTCAGCCCTGACAACGATCGTTGCGATGCTTCCGCTCGCTCTCATGGACCTTGCAAACCTGAAAGGATTTGCCATCATCACCATCCTCGGGGTGCTCATCGGTGTGCTGGTGACGCGTCCTGCCTATGGAAAGATCATTATGGCAATTCTTTCCCGCAATCCTGGAGAATAATCCTGAAAATATTGGGGGATTCCTTATCCAAAATACTTATCCCTCTTTTCGCCGAACAAGTGGTGAGGAAGACACATGGCAAAACCAGTGCTGATGGATTTTTACGCTGTCTGGTGCGGTCCGTGCAAGTTGCAGACGCCCGAACTTGAAAAGCTGAAGGAAATGATCGGAGACGCCGTCGAGATACAAAAAATTGATGTCGATCAGAACATGAATCTTGCGCGCAAGTACGGAATCCAGGTTGTTCCGACCCTTATTATCGAAAAAGATGGTGAAGTCAAGGAGCGCCTTGAAGGTGTAACCCCGGCTGAGACACTGAAAAAACTTCTTGAACCCTTACAATAATTTCATTTTGGCCGATATGGCATCATTGTCTGTACGAAAGGCGAAGGACGTAATCAATGAACTTGAGCGCCGGTACAAGAAAATTACCTGGTGGCCCGGAAGCCCTGAAGAAGTGTTGATTGGGGCAGTCCTTACCCAGCAGACACGCTGGGAGAACGTGGAAAGAGCCCTTGAACAGATGAGGGATGGGGACATCTGTTCTCTCGAAGCACTCGCGGCGTCACCTGATACTGCTATCGAAGAGGCAATCCGGTGTACCGGATTTTTCAGGGTGAAGGCACAGCGCCTGAAAGCCCTTGCATCCTGTGTGCAGAAGGCGGGCGGGATGGATGCCCTTTCGAGGATGGAAACCGGGATGCTACGTGCATTTCTCCTTGGAATAAAAGGAGTTGGCCCGGAGACGGCAGACAGCATGCTCTGCTATGGATTTTTACGCCCTGCATTTGTCGTCGATGCATATACCCTCCGCATCTGTGCATGCGCGGGGATAAAAGAACAGGGAGATGATCTCAAATCCCTGTTCGAGTCGGTTCTTCCTCCCTGCAATGATGTACATCGGCAGTGTCATGCCTGGTTCGTGGAATATGCTAAGGAGATGTGTGCACGCAGGAGGTGCGATGAATGCAGGATCCGGAATTTGAACGAATAGGAAAGCGGCTCATACAGGAAGGCCTGTTGAGCGGTAACTTTGGGAATATGAGTGTGCGGTCGGAAAACGGTTTTTTCATCACGGCGAGCGGTTCTTTTCTTGACAATCCGGGGGAGCTTGTACTTGTCTCCTGGACGAGAGGGGCCGCGCCAGGAGCATCGAGCGAATATCGTGTTCATCAGAAGATCTATGAAACAACCGATGCCATGGCAATCGTCCATGCACACCCTCCCGTTGCTGTCGCGGCCTCGTTTGGCGGTGATGTACTCGTCCCCATAGACAGTGAAGGCAAAATGTTTCTGCCGTCCATTCCCGTTGCGGACGGAGAGCCCGGAACCGAAGCGCTTGCAGAGGATGTCGGTGAAAAGTCACGGATATCGCCGGTGGTTATCGCGCGGGGGCATGGGACATTCGCATATGCAGCGTCACTTGAGAAGGCCTATCTCCTGACAGCTATTACCGAGCATGCCGCAAAGGTGCTGTATTACCGGCGTTCGTTTTGAAAAGGCCTGCTCTGCATGTTCTGAATTTCGCTGCGGAGTTCCTGCTGGTTGGCATAGATGATGTCGCTCAGGATGCCGAACATGAAGACCTGGATGCCGCCCATGATAAGCAGGGCCGTGAGGATCGTCAGTGGGAGATGCTCAATACCTCTGAGCCACTCCCGGACGACATATATGCCGGTGATAAGGCCTATGCATGAAATGCATCCCCCGATAAGGCCAAAATAGAAGAGGGGGTTATTTCTCCGGGCGAGCCGGTAGAGGGCCGCAATGATCTTCCCCCCGTCGTGAAAGGGGCGGAGTTTCGTTGCTGTCCCCGGCCGGCTGACATATCTTACCGGGACAATCTTTATTTTCTGTTCGTTTCGCAGTGATTCAACTGCCATCTCTGTTTCAATCACGAAACCTGGCTCGGTCAGTCTCATCTCCTGCATTCCTTCGAGGGTGAAGGCCCGATACCCCGAGAGGATATCACCAAGATGCCGGCCGTGTACAATTCTGAACATCTCGTTTATGATGCGGTTACCGAAGAGGTTGAGACGGGACAATGCGTTCCTGTCGGGTGCAACAAGGCGGTTACCGATCACATGGTCGTGCCCTTCAAAGAGCGGGGCCACCATCGCATCGGCATCTTCGGGAAGATAGGTTCCGTCCCCGTCAAGCATGAGAATGTAGGGATACCTGAAGAGGCCGACACTTTCAATAATTGCCGCACCTTTCCCTTTCCCCTCCTGGATCGTGACCTCGGCGCCCGCCGCGCGGGCAACCTCCAGCGTATTGTCCGAACTGTTCCCGTCCATTACGAAGACATGGGGATACCCCCTCTCAATAAATTCCTGCACCAGAATGCCGATGGTCGGCTCCTCGTTCAGGGTCGGGATAAAAACACAGACCTGATCACGATCTATAGCCATTATCATATCAGTTTGATATTCTCATTCATAAGACCTTTTACATAACAGGTCAGGAAATTGAGTAAAATGAAGAATTAGTGGAGGTATCCCTGTTCTTTTAGTGCCGTCGATTTCTTTATCGAGCACTCTTCGCACCTGAATTCCGGTTCGGGATCATCTGTCCGGTCATAGTCCTTCGTCCGCACCAGCCGGTACCCCCGTGACGTCTTCCCACAGTCGACACAGGTGATCTGCTCCCTTACCTCCCACTGGGAATCAAGCGAACGGGAGGTAAAAATAAACTGGTCAACCCAGAAGAAGATCAGCCCGCCGATAAGATTGGCAACGATGGCGGAGGCCACCTGACCCATGGAAACCAGAATAATGCCAACCCCCGCAAGAATGGGGGTGGATAGTTGCCACCGCACAAGATAGAGCCCATATCGTTTGAAATTTACCTGCATCCTGCCTCATGGTTGCCACTGGTGAATAATGAGTGTATGGATCGTGCTATTTTTTTTATGAGTCAGGCCGTTGCGGTATCTCTTGAAATGAGAGATCCGTCCTCCGTCATCAAAATATCCACCTGCACGGCATCACCCGGGCGAATGGTTCCGTCATTCAGATCGATCCGGAGGGATTCCCGCGGTTCCCAGGTAGGATCCCGTCCTCCAGATCCCTTGAGCGTCTGTACCCCGTAATGGTGCGTCGAGATGAAATCATGGATATTGAGTGTCCTGATTACACAGGGCACCCGCTTTCCGTCGAGATAAATCTCGGCACAGAGGAGAGCATTGAAAAATGCCTTATCCCCGTCATTTGTCAGGTAAATTCTGCTTTCATAGCCCGGCGGGCTGCTGCTGATCTGTGTTATTACAAAGATGGCCTGCGGCTCCTCCGGAAGAGTAAACCCAGGCAAGTGAACCGGGAGTGCCAGAAACAGAAGCAGGGCGAGGATCACCGTAATGACGACAAGGAGGAGCGTCCCCTCTGCCTGTGATACTGCCTGTTCCGTATGAATATTCACAGAAAATATGATTGGATGAAGAATGGTTTATCTTTTCGATCCTTAAGGACTCCTTAAAGGTAAAAATGGGAGTTTTCAAACCATTAGAATGAAAAATGGCATTCATTTCCAACCTCTTAAAGGAAAAATGGAGTTTAATTCATTAACTCCTTGAAGGAAGAGATGGAAATTAATCCTAAAACTCCTTGAAAAAAAAATTGGAGCTTGATTCTTCACATTATATGAAAGAAGAAACGGAATTTACTCTTCACACTCTTTGAAAGGGAAAAAAGATAGTTAATTCTTCACACTCTTTGAAAGAAAAAAAGATAGTTAATTATCCACACTCTTTGAAGGGAAAAATGAAATTTTATTCTTCAAACTCTTTGAAGGGAAAAATGAAATTTTATTCTTCAAACTCTTCTATTGCCAGCTGGTAAATCCAGTCGAGGAGATACGGGCAGGTCTGCACCTCGCATTCTTCCTCACAGCAGATACAGGGGAGAAGTACACCGCCTGCGAGGAGAAGTGAGGGGTCGACGGCGGGTTTTTTCGCCTTGATGACGTAGGTTTTTATCCCTTCTTTTCGATATTCGATCCGTTCCACAAGTTCATCGTCCACGAGTTTTTTTACGACCCGTGAGCATTTGCGGCTGTCAATATCAAGGAGTTTCCAGAGTTCACTCTGGAGCACTCCATCAGGGTGTGACTGTATAACCTTGAGGGCTTCTTCTGCGAGTTCAGGCATATGACATTCAGAGTTCCGGTGCAATGGTCAGGATATTGCTGCCGCGGATAACAACGGTTCCGAGGGTGCGTCCCCGCTGACCGCCAACATACTCGGTGGTCTGGTCCATCTGTACATTCAGGTGTTCGTCCACCGCGACCAGGCGCCCCTTCATTATACGCGCATCGTCCTTTATTTCAACAATAATTTGAGAATCAACCAAAGCGAAGACCTTCTTGATCGGGAGAACAATGCTGTTTACCATCTTCTGTTATGTGGTGCTAAAAGATAATTAAGTTTTTTTCTCTCTTACTTCCCTTCCCATGATCCTTAAAGTGATTTCATACACGAATAGACCAAATCGATCATCCGCCTGCTGCCGACATAAATTGGAGTCTTGTGATCCGGCTTTTCCGGCTGGACTTCCAGGAGATTACGTCTCCCGTCCGTGATCGCACCGCCCGCCTGGACTGCAAGAAATCCTATGGGATTGGCTTCGTACACCAGCCTGAGTTTGCCGGACGGTTTCCCGTTCAGTGAGGGGTAGCAGTAGATGCCGCCATATTTGAGAATCTGGTGAAAGTCTGCAACAAACGATCCCGAATACCGTATCTTTCCTCCCATCTGCTCACACAAAGAGATAAATTCCGAATGATCCTGCGGCCAGTCGTTTTTTACCCCGCCGGTACCATAGAGCCTTCCTTCGGGCATGCGGATGTCCTTTTCCATCAGGACATACATCCCGTCCTTGTTCAGGGCGAATGTACAGACTCCTTCCCCCACACTCAGGGTGAGCACGGTCATCGGGCCGTAGAGCAGGTAGAGAGCTGCTGCCAGGTCCTCCCCCTTTCTCAGGGCGTTACCTCCGGGATAAATGCCGATGATCGTGCCAACGGCCAGGTTTACCTGAATAAGTGATGAACCGTCGAGCGGGTCCATGACCACGGAATAATCGCCCATCGCATCCGGGAAGAGGATGACATCTTCCTGTTCTTCCGATGCAATCGCCTTAACAAAACCCGATTCACCCAGGACATGAATGAGGTGGCGGTCGGCCCACGTATCCATAGCAGCCTGTTCTTCTCCGTATACATTCTCTGTACCGGCATATGACTGATTCTCAATGAACGCTTCACGAATTGGAATTGCCTGGTAGGCAATCAGTTCGATGAGGTCCCTGAGCGGTTCTTCACACGCAGTACTGTCCAGGTACTGCCGCAGGGTCGTCATGGTAACCCGGTGATCCCGACAGATAATCAAACTATCCTTTCTTGTGGTGCCGGAAGGGGAGCATCCCCGGGAACCTTTATGAGTTCCCTGTGTCGGATACAGGTGTTCCTGTGATCTTCCGGAGTGAAAATTCAAGAATTCCATTCCGGAATGTGTACCGGAGACTATCCGGATCGACGCCCTCCAGCCGGATGGTCTTTTTAAAAATCCTTTCCGGCGCCTCGGCTATGAGATGAAGTGCCGAATCGCTGACGGCAAAGCGGATGTCACCGGGTTCAACCCCCGGAAGTTCAGCGATGATATAACAGGCATCCGGTGAGTCAAGCACCTCTATTCCCGGCTCCGTCAGCTGGCGGCAGAAGGGGGATTGATCCCTGTCTGCCGGTCCGTCTGAGAGCCCCGGACCTGTCAGGGTTATAAAAAAACCCTCAGCCGGGATCGCGCCGTTTCTCGCCGCCTCCTCGATAAGCTTTCTGATTGCCTCGGTCAGTTCTTTGAAATTGTCGTCCTGTGTGTCTGCTGTCATGTCGCTTCTTTGTATGGTGTCTGCTTCTGAAGAGCTCAGGTCAGGAGTGCCTCAAGACTCCCCGTCTTCTTCCTGATCTCTTCGAAATCCTTCTGTGCGGCAAAGGTAGCCTTCCGGAGCGCCTCCTCCTCTGCCTGTACCTCTTCATCATCTTCGTGGCCGTAATCGGCCCTGGTAAGTACTGATGCCGCCTTTTCGAGAATGCTGCGTTCCTCCTCGTTATAGAGGAACGGCCATGCACGGCGTTCGCTTCTCTCGACCGCCTCGCGGTCAAGGGAGGCTTTCACCTTGCCGAGGGCTTCTTCAAAGTGTGCCCTCGTGACCCGTACATTGGTCAGGGCCTCATTCCATTCGTGGGGGTTTTTCCCTGACATCATTGCAATGAACTCGCGCATTGCCCCGAGTTTTGCCTCCCTGACGAGCGCCTCGATGTCCGCACCTACGTATCCTTCGGTCCTTTCGACCAGGTAGTCGACGTCGATGTCCCCGGTAAGGACGTCCCCGGCATCGCCGAGGTAGACCTCGAAGATCTTCCTGCGGGCATCGGCATCGGGTGGCGGGACATAGATGATGCGGTCAAACCTGCCCGGCCGCATCATGGCTTCATCGAGCATGTCCGGGCGGTTGGTTGCACCGAGGATCGTCACATTCGAGAGTTCCTCCAGGCCGTCAAGTTCGGTAAGTATCTGGGACACCACGCTTTCCGTAACATGGGATGAGCCTTCGTAACTCCCTCTCTTCGGGAGAAGCGAGTCTATTTCGTCGAAGAAGATGATCGAGGGTGCTGCCTGACGGGCCTTCCGGAAGATGTCCCGAACCCCTTTTTCTGATTCTCCTACCCATTTCGAGAGGAGTTCCGGGCCTTTCACCGAGATAAAGTTGCACTCGCTCTGGTTCGCCACCGCCTTTGCAAGGAGGGTCTTGCCGGTGCCCGGAGGGCCGAAGAGAAGTATCCCTGACGGAGGTCTGGTGTTGAGCCGTTCAAAGACCTCCGGATACTTCAGTGGCCATTCGACAGCCTCGGTAAGTTCCTTCTTGACCTCTTCGAGACCTCCGACATCTTCCCATGTCACATCAGGGATCTCGACCAGGACCTCCCGCATGGCCGAGGGTTCGACACTTGAAAGAGCAGCATCAAAGTTCGCCTTGGTCACCCTGAGATCTTCGATAATCTCAAGAGGGATCTCTTCATCGAGGTTCAGGCCCTGAACACTCTTCCTGAGTGCATGCATCGCCGCTTCTTTGACAAGGAGGGCGATATCAGCCCCGACAAAGCCATGAGTGCTCCCCGCGTACGGTTCAAGGAATTTCTTTCGCTTCAGTTCCTCATCGCTGCGATCGCTCTCCTTGCGGCCTTCACGGTCTTCCTCGGTAAGCGTGACTTTCTCGAGGTCAAGGGGAACGCCGCGGGTGTGGACCTGAAAGATCTCCAGCCTGCCTTTTTTATCCGGAATACCGATCTCGATTTCGCGGTCGAATCGTCCTCCCCGCCGGAGTGCAGGGTCAATACTGTCAGGCATGTTCGTGGCTGCAATGACGATGACTTCCCCGCGTCCCTTCAGGCCGTCCATCAGCGCAAGCAGTTGGGCGACAATGCGCTGTTCCACTTCCCCTTTCGTCTCAGCACGTTTTGGTGCGATGGAGTCGATTTCATCGATGAAGATGATCGTCGGTGCATTCTCCTGGGCCTCCTCGAAGACCTCCCTTAGTTTCCCTTCGGATTCCCCGTAGTATTTGCTCATGATCTCGGGGCCTGAGAGGGTAATGAAGTGAGCATCGACTTCATTTGCCACAGCTTTGGCAATGAGGGTTTTTCCGGTTCCCGGAGGGCCGTACAGCAGCACACCCTTTGGCGGCTCAATCCCCAGTCGTTCGAAGATTTCCGGGTGCCTCAGCGGGAGTTCGATCATCTCCCTGACCTGGTCGAGTTCACGGCCCAGCCCGCCGATATCCTCGTAGTGGACATCAGCAAATTCCTTGCCCTTTTTCCTGGCTTCTTCCGGCCTATACACCTCTTCTCTCAGCTCGATTTCGGTATTGGGGGTGACGACCGCAACGCCTTTTGGGGAGAGTTTTGTAATCACGAAGGTAAGCGTTGTCCCAAGGAGTGCCACCCGAAACTGTTGCCCTTCGACGACCGGGCGGCCGGCAACAAGGCGGGCAAAACTCTGCTCGAACCCACTGAGACGTACCGGGTGGGTCGGTTGGATCACAAGTCTTGTTGCTTCTTTGACATCGGCACGCCTGATTGAGACCTTTTCATCAATGCCGACGCGGGCGTTGCTCCTGATATTACCATCAATCCGGAGAATTTCCCTTCCCCGGTCTTCTCCAAATCCCGGCCATACTATCGCTGCCGCTTTTTCCCGGCCGTCGATCTCAATAACGTCGCCGCTTCTCAGGCCAAGAGCGGCCATGACATCAGTTGACAGGCGGGCGATCCCCCTCCCGGCATCTTCATGGGCGGCTTCCTTTACTGTTACTTCAAGTGATGTGGATGATGACATTGATAGCGACCTCCTGGTCTATATTTACCTATAGTAAAGGTTTATCTATATATAAAAGTTTAGATCTAACCACTTGTCGGGCCAGACACTGCCGCATGACTGAAAAAGGTAGGCCGAAAAGGTAAATGTGGTGAAGCGGGCCGTGTGGTAACAACTGCTTAAATGAATTAGGATTGTTCAATGAACCTTAACATGGATGATTTCCCGTTCAGTAACGATACAGTCGAGCCGGTGGTCAAAGGGTTCTGTCGGGATGCTATCGCATTCCTGGACTGAGAACCCCACGCCGATGGAGGGGATGTCCGGGTGGTCGGAGAAGAACCGGTCATAGTAGCCTGCCCCGTATCCTATTCTGCTTCCATGCCTGTCGAATCCTATGAGAGGTACGATGGCAATATCTATACTTCCGGCATCCGCCGGATCTTCGCACAGCACCGGTTCCGGTACACCGAAGGTGGAGGGAGTCAGACATGACGGTGATGGTACATAGGAAAGGCGGAGGGTCCGGTCTTCTTTTTGTATGATGGGAAGAACAAGCCGCTTCCTCTGGTTAATGAGAGAGCAGAGGAGGGGCATCGTCCGGACCTCCGGTTCTTTTGAAGCGTAGGCCATGACCGTAGTATACGGCCTGACAAGGGTGAGCACCAGCCCGGTAATGGCGCTGCTCATCAGTGAGCGTTCATCACTGGATAATGCATCCCTGCGTGCTTTGCATTCGCACCGCAGTTGTTCTTTTTCGTCCCGGGTAGTCATTGGCAGTTCTCCCGGCGGTGGAGGGCAGGAAGAGTTCCGGATGAATCAGGTGGTGATGCGTCTTCGTCCGAGACCCCGGGAAGTCCGCTTATCGTACCATCGTTGCAGGAAACTCCCGTTGGCCTGTGCTTACCCATCAGGACAGATCCTCCAGGAGTTTTTTCATCGTATCAATATGGTATTGTCCGGGCGCCGTCGGGGTGCCGAAATGGCAGTAGACAAACTCAGAACCGACGAGTGCCGCAAGTGCCCGTGCATATCTGAATCCATCGCCCATTGCACCTGTACAGACAGGTTTTGGCGCATCAAGAGTGAAGGTCAGAAGGGACAGGACATCACGATGGCTGTGGGGTGTCACGATGATCTTGGGAACGTCTCCATAATCCCTGAGCTCAGTTACGAGAGCGGCAAGGTCCTCCGGACCGGGGGTGTCCGGGAGGTGAGCAGAGGAGATTATGCCGCAGGACCCTAATTTTGTCAGATTGCGCGAGTATTTGCTGAACTTTCTTTCGATATCAATCCAGTCTGCCGTCCCGCACCACTGCCTCACGACTGCCAGCCATTCCTCAGGTGTACCGTCGAACCGTCCTCCCTCCTCCCTGCTCCTCAGGGTGACTATCAATGGAGGCAACGGCGTGTTAACTGCAGCTATATCTTCCGGGGAGATGTCAAAGAGGTCGATGCGCAGCTCAATCAGATCCGCGCCGCACGAGGCGGCCTCCAAAATATCCTCCTTTGAGGTAAGTGCAACAACGGTTTTCACGTAAGATTCCTTCTCCTAACAGTTTCCCCTCTCCTCCAATAAATGATGGTGATGGTGAAATGCGATCATAGGTTCGATTGAAACCTTGAAGTGATTCCGCCTCCAAGTTACCATAGAAGATTGGTGGTTTTTTGCGAGTTAATTTCGGCGGATTTGTTCCGGTAAGTACGGTCGACTGGCGTGGGCGATCCGTCTGCACGGTATTTCTTAGAGGATGCCCGGTACGGTGTCATTACTGCCATAATCTGGCCCTGCAGTCCGGGCAGGATTTCCGGGACACAACAGAAGTGCTCGATATGATCCGTTCATCGAGGATGATCATATCGGGGGTCATCTTTTCGGGCGGTGAGCCTACTATGCAGAAAGATGCCCTCATCGCCCTCGCTGAAGGCTGCAGGGAGGTGGGTCTCAAAATCGGAGTACAGACCAACGGGGTATTTCCGGAGACCATCCGCGCCCTGATTGAACGTGGTCTCCTCGACCTGGTGCACATGGACATCAAGACCCGGTGGGAGCACTATCCGCATCTGTTCCGTGTCGGCCCGGAAGTGACGAATCATGTCAGGGAATCGCTGAGTATGTGCATGAAAGCGCATGAGGAGGGGCACCTTGACGAATTTCAGGTCGTGGTCACCCTCTTCCCCGGCCGTGAAGACGATGTGTATTACATTGCAAAGGAAATAGGGGACCACGTTCTTGTGCTCAACCAGGGTGTTGAAGGGACCATTCCGCCGCTGAACTTCGGCGAGCTGAAAAAAATTGCAGATAAACTCCGTCGGCCGGTGAAGATTCGGACCCGTGAAGATGGAGAAGTTGACTATGTCGACAACCGCATTATCATTGCAGATTCAATAGTACTGACTGATATTCTCCAGGCACGGAGAACGTATTAGGATTTATGCAACCGGGGTGCAGGGGGACGTATTATATGAAAGTGATTGGAGTGGTCGGCCTGCCGGCAACCGGAAAGGGCGAGTTTTCAAGGATTGCCGGGGAGCTTGGCATACCGGTGGTAGTGATGGGGGATGTAGTCCGCAGGGAAGTCCGGCAGCGGGGTCTCCCGCTGAGCGATGAATGCATGGGGCGGATTTCCGGAGAGCTTCGCCAGAAATACGGAAGGGATGCCCTTGCAACCCTGAGCATACCTGCTATTGAGGCTGCAGGGGCGGAGATTGTCCTTGTGGACGGCATACGGAGTGATGCAGAGGTGGTCCGGTTCAGGGAGCACTTCAAGTGTTTTACACTGGTTGCGGTCGAATCACCCTTTGATCTAAGGATCGAGCGTATCCGGAGCCGGGCTCGTGAGGATGACATCGCCACCGAAGAGATGCTCACGGAACGTGACGAACGGGAGATCGGATGGGGTCTCGGCGAGGCCATCCTCATGGCGGACCATTCCCTCACGAATGATGGCGGCATGAATGAATATGAAATAAAAGTCCGGTCGGTTCTCCGGAAATTTTTGGAAGATGCATGACAAACTGCGTATATTTTGCCTCCTCCTCGAAGGTATGGTCATCCATTGAATGGGTATACGGGATAGAGGAATGCGGGTATGACGGCTGGGAAATATCCGCCGACGGAAATTACCGCATTGAAGAACCGCTGGCGTTTCGCCGGATATGTGAGGTGATAGAGACCACATCACTGGGAATTTCCGTTCATGCGCCATTTACCGATCTCAATATCGGATCGCTGAACTATCCCATTTATCAGGAATCGGTACGGCAGTTGTGTGCCTGTGTAGAAAAGGCCGGTGAGATTACCGAACGGGTCACCATCCACCCGGGATACATCTCCCCCCACGGCCGCCTTGTGCCGGAAAATGTATGGGAGCTGCATAAGGATGCTCTCAGGGAGATAGGCCAATGCGGTATTGAAAACGGTGTGCTGGTCTGTCTAGAAAATATGCCTGACATTCCTGATTTTCTTTGCAGGTTGCCAGAAGAGCTGTTTGGCATGATTGATGGTGTTGAAGGCATCTCAGCAACCATCGACATAGGGCATGCAAACACCCTTGGGAAGGTGGATGCGTTCCTCGGATATCTGGGCAGTGCCGGGCACATGCATATTCACGATAACCGTGGTTCCTCGGATGAACACCTGGCACTTGGTGCGGGGACCGTCGACTGGGAAAAGGTCGGAAACAGTGTTAAGAAGCAGTATGGCGGGATATGCGTGGTCGAAGGGCGAAACCTTACGGAGGCCGCACAGAGCCTGGATACGTTCAGGAGGTGGTTCAGATAGCCGGAGAAACCCTGTATGTCTACTTTCTCGGCACGGCGGGGGCTCTGCCTACGATCAACAGGAATCCGTCCTGCGTTATGATTCGTCGGGGTTCGGACACCCTTCTTTTTGACTGCGGTGAAGGTGCACAGCAGCAGATGATGCGCGCCCGGACCGGATTTACCGTCGATGCGATCTTCATCACCCACTGGCATGCTGATCATTACCTTGGAGTGCCGGGGCTCCTGCAGACCATGTCATTCATGGGCCGGACCGAGCCACTGAAAATGTACGGGCCGCGTTGGATACATGAATTCGTGGAGTGTGTCGAAGGGATTTCAAAGACTCCGCTCGGGTTCGCCCTGGAGCCCTGTGAACTATCCGAAGGGATGACGGTCCCTTTTGACGGGTATCATGTACGCGCCTTTGCAAGCAGGCACAATACTCTCGGGCTGGGATATATCCTGACGGAGGACGAGCGTCCGGGGAGATTCGACCGCGAGAAGGCAATCAGTCTCGGTGTGCCGCCCGGTCCGCTCTTTGGCTGCCTGCAGAGGGGTGAGTCCGTCACTATCGAATCCGGTGACGGCAGGACGGAAGTTGCCCCCGACCAGATTCTGGGTCCCCCGCGCCCGGGAAGAAAGGTGGTGTATACCGGCGATACCCGTCCGGATTCACGTGGGTGGGCGCAATATGCGATGGAGGCCGACCTTCTCATTCATGACGCGACCTATGACGATTCTGAGGCAAAGCGTGCACGGGACGTCTATCATTCCACCGCCGGTGAGGCGGCGCTCATCGCGCGAGAGATACAAGCGCACCGTCTTGCTCTCGTTCACATCAGTTCACGGTACACCGGGACGAAAACCCATATACATGATGCAAAAGAACACTATGAAGGCGAAGTGATCGCTCCGGATGATCTGGAGATGATCGAAATAACCTACAGGAGTTAAATCAATATGCCCGGGGAAGGTGAGGAATGTGCAGGTCCGGATAGGGAGCGTATCCCGTGCATTCCTTACCGGACTTGCAGCTCTTTTTCTCAGTGCGTTTGCAGCGAGCGCAGCCGGGATTTACCTTGGATCTGTTTCTGAACTGATTGTCCTTCTCCCCGGGATTATGATCATGGTCCCTCCTTCCATCAATATGCGGGGGAGCATCTCCGGCGTCCTTGCATCCCGTCTCTCCTCGAGTATGCACCTCGGCGAGTTCGATATGGATTTCTCCGGGGAGGGTGTGCTGGGGTCAAATCTCCGGGCTTCTTTTGTCGTTACGGTCATCATCGCATTTGCCCTCGGTCTCATCGCATGGGGGGTGGCTTTGGCATTTGGCATAGACGGGCTCAATGTCATCGATTTTGTTGTTATATCGGTGATTTCCGGTATCCTTTCGGGGGTCATAGTGATGGCAATTACCCTGCTGGTTGCCTATATCAGTTATCGCCACGGGCTGGACCTTGATATGATAGCATCACCGACGGTGACGACCAGCGGTGATATCGTAGCGCTTCCCATGCTCATTCTGACGACGCTTGCGGTTCTCCGGATAAGTCCTTTTATCCGGGGAGGGATCTTTTCGCTCATCATTATCGGCGCAGCCATATCTTTCGTCTATGTCATGGCCGGCAACACTAAGGTCCGGGAAATCGGGAGGGAGATAATTCCTCTCCTCGTTTTCCTCTCCTTCATCGGCACCCTTGCCGGTCTGACGTATACCCTTGATCTGGAACAGCTCGTCGAATTCGGCGTGTTTTTGATCATCCTCACTCCTTTTACGGGCATGTGCGGGTCAATCGGGGGGATACTTTGTTCCCGTCTTGCAACGGGGATGCACACCGGCGCCATAGAACCTACGCTTGTTCCCGAACGAACGGTATTCCTGAAGTTCGGCACGTCATATGCGTATATCATCATTATCATGCCGCTCATCACCCTGATTGCGTTTGCTTCTGCGCATCTTCTCGGCCTGGGTTCACCGGATATCGGTTCACTCTTTCTTGCGGTCGTCCTTGCAGCACTGGTGGTCATGACGCTTGTCAGCATCCTCGCCTATGCGACGGCAGGGCTCTCTTTTCGCTATGGGCTCGATCCTGACAATTTCGGGATTCCGGTAATTTCTGCAACCATTGATCTCATCGGGGCGGCAGTTCTGGTCGGTGTGCTGCATATGCTGGTATAAGCAGAAGCATAATGATAGATACCACCAATTCAATACTATCAGGATTAATCATCTATGACTGAACTAGAGTATCAGCCGGTCAGTTTTAAGGATGTCCTCATTGAGATGAAGGATATCTCGGAACTCATGGTTGACCTTTCCTATTCTGCCATATTGTTTGAGAGCAGGGAAATTGCACAGGAAGTAATTAACCTCGAAGAGAGCATGAACAAGCTGGTCTACCAGGCCAGAATCCAGAGTATTCTCGGCGCCAGGAGAGTGGAAGAGGCGGAATCCATGAGCGGTCTTCTGCAGGTATCCGAAGCGGCGGAAAAGATCGCGAATTCCGCATCGGAGATCGCAACCATTATCCTGAAGAACATCAGGTTTCCTGCCAAACTAAGGCAGGCGCTCCCCGAAGCGGAAGAGGTGACCGTACGGGTTGTGGTTGCGGAGAACTCTGCACTGGACGGGAGGACACTGGGGGAACAGAAACTCCAGAGCACCGCCGGGATGAGGGTCATCGCCCTGCGGCGCGGTGTGTCGTGGATCTACAATCCTGACCGTGACACCCGTATCCTTGACGGGGATATCCTCATTGCAAAGGGTATCGAGAGCGGCATCGTCCCTCTCCATGAGCTCTGCGGTGCAGAGGTGCCGGGGGCGGAAGACCAGCCCGAAGGGGGGGTCGTTACCGACCTCGATCGTGCGGTTAAACTGATCGTAAAGATGAAGGATATCTCTGAATTTGCGGTTGGTCTTGCCTACACGTCCCTGCTCTTTAACAACAAGGAGGTTGCCGATGAAGTGGTCTCCCTGGGTGCGAAGATGGATGATATGCGGTATCAGCTGGACCTCTGGATCCTTGAGGCTTCGCGGAGAATCTCCAATGTGGAGTATCTTCGCGGGCTTCTCTACATGTCATCATTTGCAGACAATATCACGAATGCAGCGGGTCTTATTGTTGATGTGATTCTCCGCGACATAGAGATACCCCCGGTATTCAGGAAGATCGTCCGTGAATCAGATGAAATCATCACGAAGATACAGGTGCATGAGAAGTCTTCGCTTGCAGGAAAGAGCCTGAAGGAAGCAGCCCTCGGCACGGTAACCGGGATGGTGGTCCTTGCAATCAAGCATAAATCGAAGTGGCGATACCGGCCCAGAAAGGATGAACGACTTGAGGCCGGGGATATAATTATCGCCAAAGGAAGGCGTGACGGCGAGTGCCGTCTGTACGAACTATCACGGTAATCGATCTGCCGGATATACCTAAACGAGCGTGAAGACATGACCGATAATGGTGAAATGATTGTGTACCGACTGGGTACACCGTGTGGACTCAGTGATATTGAGGAGGGAAAAATCTACGAGGCAAAAGTTCAGGGATTTGCGAATTTCGGAACCTTTGTCTACCTGAATTCCCGGGTCAAAGGGCTGGTCCATAAATCGAACATAAAAACCCGGCATAGTGAAGGAGAGACGGTATTCGTAAAAGTTCTCTCCATCCGTAGCAACGGGAACATTGATCTCGAAGAAGTTGTGCCGACAAGGTACCGGCTTGAGACGGTAACGAAAAAACCCTCCAATATCCGGCTTTCCGAGCTGAGAGACCGGGTCGGGCGTCAGGTGTCCGTAGATGTGGAAGTGGCCCAGATCAAGCAGACCTCCGGTCCGACCATCTTTACGGTGGTTGATGAGACCGGGACAGAGGATGCCGCCGCATTCGTTGAGGCCGGCGTCAGGGCGTTTCCGGAGGTTCAGCTCGGGGATATGGTCTCCGTATCCGGCGAAGTGATGATGAGAAACAACCGCCTTCAGATTGAGGTCGGCAACATCTCGGTTCTGGCCGGAGAAGAGCGTGAGGCGGTAGAGAAGAGAATAGAACGCGCCATCGATGAGCGGGCACAACCGGAAGACCTTCCGTTCATGGTGGAAAGTGAGGTGCTCAATCTCCTGAAACCGGAGATGCAGAAGGTCGCAAAGATCATCCGCAAAGCGATCTTTACCGCCCAGCCGATAATACTCAGGCACCATGCAGATGCGGACGGAATAACTGCGGCTGTTGCAGTGGAACGTGCGGTTACAATGCTGATCCGGGAGTCCGGCGGCGATCCCGATGCGGAGAGTCATCTGTTCAAACGTGCCCCCTCAAAGGCGCCGTTTTATGAAATTGAGGATGTCACCCGTGACCTGGATTTTGCACTGAAGGATTTCGTCAGGTATGGGCAGAAGCTTCCGCTCATTCTCATGATGGACAACGGGTCGACGGAGGAGGACGAACCCTCGTACCGCATGGCCAAGATCTACGATATCCCGATCGTCGTTGTGGACCACCACCATCCCGATGAGAGCACGGATGCCTTCCTCGAGGCCCATGTAAACCCATACCATGTCGGCGGGGACTTTGGGGTGACGGCAGGGATGCTTGGGGCGGAACTTGCCCGGATGATCTACCCTCCGGTCGAACATGACATACGGCATTTTCCCGCGGTTGCGGCCGTCGGAGACCGGAGTGAGGCGCCTGAACGGCCGCGGTATTTGGATCTGGTTGCAGATACGTATTCCGAGGACGAATGCAAGGACATAGCCCTTGCCCTTGACTACGAGCAGTTCTGGCTGCGGTTCAATGATGGCAGGGAAATTGTAAAAGATATTCTCGGGATCAACCCCGACAAAGAGCGACACCGGCGGCTCGTCAAATTACTCGTCTCTGAAGCGAATCTTGCGATTGAGAACCAGCTGAGCGCGTCGATGCCGCACGTTACGGAGCAGGATCTGCCAAATGGCTCCAAGCTGTTTACGATTGATGTGGAGATGTATGCCCACCGGTTCACCTTCCCGCCCCCCGGCAAGACATCCGGTGAAGTGCATGATATTCTCTGCAAACGGCACGCAGGCTCACCGGTTGTCACACTGGGTCTTGGTCCTGACTTCGTGGTCATCAGGTCACGTGGTGTTATGATGAACATCCCCCGCATGGTCCGTGAACTCAGGGAAGAGGTTATCGGCGGCGGAGTGAACGGCGGCGGTCATCTCGTTGTCGGAAGTATAAAATTCGTTGAAGGAATGCGCGAAAAAGTGTTCAAGGAACTTATTACAAAGATCGGAGAATTTCCGGCAGAATAAATATTGCTTCAAGGATTTTTTTAAATTTCTTTTCGTTTTGTGATAGCATCAATATCGCCATTCCGTACGGAGTACAGGGGGGTAATAACAGTTGGATGTCAAATTACCCCGGATTTGTGCCCCTTTTCCTGAAAAAAACCCGGATTATTGGGAAACATTTATATTATAGTAATCTCTAAATGGAGAATTAGTTCCGGAGTGTATGAAATGAGTCATTCGCCTTCGTTTAACAAAGAATACTCCCCCACTCAGGGTAAAATACTCTATTACCTGAAACAGGGTATCCAAATGGGTAAGCATTATTTCAAATCAAAGTACATCGCAAAGGATCTTGGATTATCCCCGAAAGAAGTCGGCACAAATCTGGCAATCCTCTCCGAGATATGCGAAGAACTCGATATCAGCAGGTGGAGTTATTCAAACAGTACAACCTGGAGAGTGCTTCCAAGAGGTGTGTAACCGCATCTTTGAACTGATCTCTTATTTGTCGTGTGATTAGTGCCCATTTTACGTATTCCTTTCATTCTGTCTTTGATTTCCAAAAGCATTAATGCGTGTCAGGTTTCACGTTTTCATATGAGTGAAAAGGTTTTGGAGTTCATCTCTGAAATTGAATTCGTGGCAAATATCGATGAGAAGAAGGACTGCCTGATGAACCAGGGTACAAGTTCGGATGCAGCGGCGGTTACCAGTAACAATCCTTACGGCCTCTGGTTTAATATTGACATCCCCAAAGGCCACGGCCTGAAGAGTGGTGACATGATCCGTATCATTGTTGAAAAAGCCGGGTAATCTGGTTCTTACCTCCCGGAAAACAGCGCGAGGAACGTTGGTCATTCGGGTCTCATGGAGTATGCAGGCATATGAAACATCCCCTTTTTAATGCGAAATACCGGCTGATAGGCACCTTTATAGCGGCAGGCATGATCCTCCTCGTCGGAATGACGGCCGGTTGCATCTCGACGGTGCAGGAAGTGGACGAGGCCCGTTCGCTTATGGCAAAGGGGGACGTACGCCTTGCTTCGGTGGACTGGAACATGGATCCCCCAGGTATCATCGAGGCAAAACTGGCTGCGGCAGAGGTTGACTTTCAGAACGCCTATGCCTCTGTTGCCGGTATTACGCCTGGAAAGGAGGACGAACCGGATGAAGCTTATGCACTGCGGGAACTGATAAAAAGCCGTATCACCCTGGTTTCCGCAGCCCTTGAAATTCAGTCCGCGCTCGAGCATATCATGGATGCGCAGGACAATGCCCGGTTGTACCAGTATGATCTCTGGAACCGGGATATGGCCTGTGCAAGGGAGGATCTCAGGTCCGCCCACGGGTACCTTGATGGGGCTGCCCTTTCCCTGGATGACATCACCCTGGCACGCGTCCCGGTCGCGATGCAGGGCGATATCGCAGCGGCAAAGATCACCTGTGCCAATCTTGATGAGCGTGCCGGCAGGCTCGAAGCGGCAATTGACACGGCGCTCATATAGCTGGTGTCCTTACAGGGCGTTCATGAACTCCCTGATGTGCCTGACGTCCGGTTCGATAAGCGCGTCACCGAACCCGGTGCGTGTGGTTTCGAGGGAGAACCGGTAGGATTCAGCATGCTGATTGCTGACCAGAAAATAAAAACTCCCAGACCTCTGAAGGTTTTTTGTCACGCCCCCTCCGTAGGAGATGGAATTGCCGGTGATAATATCCCCTGATTCGGCATCGACGATTATCCAGTCCAATCGTGTGTTTTGCGGCTGCTTTCGGGCTTCAATCTCTGCATGGACCCTCCATATGGAGTAGGGAATATGCACAATCTCCGAAAATCCGCTTCTCGTACCAGAAAATTCTGCAAATTGCCGTTCTTCACCAGGTTTCCATATAATAGGACTCTGGGTGTCAGAGGCGCCGAAACCATTCATGTCCCGGGGGAAGTCGAGGACAGGGTAGCCTTCTGTTCCGCTGGCGTATATTGAGGCGAGGTTGTCATTCATATGAATCTGCCAGATGGAGAAGGGTTTCGGGGTGTTCTCCGCTACCGTCGTGATTATCGGAGGTCTGAAGGCAGGTGATTCCTGATCGTCGATAAGGTGAAGAGATGTCCTGATTTCCGGTGCTGCAGAGGCAATGAGCAGAAGAATTACCGCTGCCGCCAGAAGAGTGAGGATGTCCGCCCGTTTCACATTGGTACCTTTCTTCGTGGAAAACTTATGCTTTATCCAGAAATTCCCCCGGATGGGGGTAAATCACGAGAAGGAATGATTAATGGCAATGAACCACAACGTTGAATCAATACATGGATGTTCACCAGTCACGTACATGGATTATTTTTTATCTGATATCCTTCGTACTCCTTCTGTTCGCTCTCTTTCTGACATCTGAAGGTGTCCTCCTTGGCATTGGGTTTATGATGGTGATTGTCGTCGTCGGAGTAAACCTGGCAATTGTTACCCACGAGATGAAGCAGGCCGCCAGAAAAAAAGAGGTCATGGACAGAATTTCAAAAATAGATCCAGAATCACCCGATGTGGGAGACTGAGAGAAGATCACGCCCATTATGGCATGGGCAATCAGACTTTTTTCCGGTAAATTTTCTGCATCTGATTGACCGGTTCATAAAGGCGCTCGAAATCCCTGCTGAGGTATTCGGTCTTTCCAATCACATAATAGCCGCCTGCTGTCAGGGCGGGTGCAACCATTCGTGCAAGTTCATCCTTCTGGTGTTCGGTGAAATAAATGGTCACATTTCTGCACAGTACCATGTCGAGGTGCGATGTTGCCGGGATGCCGCTCATAAGGTCGTGGCGTGAGAAGCGGACATACTCTCTCAGGTGGTGCTTCACCTCGAATTTTCCGTCCGTTCTTTCGGTAAAGTGCCTCCTGACCTGGGCGTCACTCAGGTTTTCGAGTGCCTTTTTGTGATAGGCACCCTCTTTTGCCTTCATGAGGGCTTCCTCGTCGATATCTGAAGCAAAGATGATGAATTTGAGGTCTTTATTCATGATGGAGGCCTCATGGGCAATGATTGCAAGGGTATAGGGTTCTTCGCCGGTGGCACACCCTGCACTCCAGATCCTGATCGTCTTTTTTCGCCTGCGTAGTTCGGGGATGATATCACGCCGGATGGCATCAAAAACGGGAGGGTCACGCCAGAATTTGGTCACATTAATGGTAAGGCCATTTTTGAGTGCCTCCTGCTCCGGAGGGTTGCACCTGAGCAGCAACAGATAATCCCGGTAGGTCCGGACACCGGTCATCCGCATTCGTGACTGAACCCTCCGTTTCAGGTAGTCCTCCTTGTAATTTGAAGACTGAATGCCGATATCCGATTCAATCATCCTGAGAATAGGCCTGAAATCACCCTCTGGTTCCATCCGCATCACCCGTTCCCATGGAGCCTGAACTTATGGATCCGGCTGCTGAGTTCCTGTGACATTGCATCAAGGTCATCTGCAACCCGGCCGATTTCTTCGATTGCGGCAAAGACTTCTCCGGAAAGCGTCGCCATCTCCTGAATACGCTCCATATTATTGGTTGCCAGACGTGCCGAGTGCTCAATGTTTTCCATGAGCCGGTTTGTCGCTGTCGCCTGGTCCCCCGTTGCATGAGTAATTTCAGTGATGCCGTGTGCAGCAGTTTCAACCGAACCGACAATGCTGTTCATCGCCAAAATCACTTCATGCACTTTTGCAATACCCTCGCTGATTTCGTTGTCCGCCTCCTCCATTGAGTGTGCGGTGTCAGCACTCTCCGTTCTAATGGTTCCGAGCAGGTCACCGATGGTCGCCGCCGCCTCTTTCGATTCAGCGGCCAGGTTCCTGATTTCTCCTGCGACAACAGCAAATCCCCTTCCATGTTCCCCTGCACGTGCGGCTTCGATTGCTGCATTGATTGCAAGCAGATTTGTCTGATCCGCAATCCCGGTGATGATTCTTATGATGCGGTCGATCTGGCGCATCTGTTCATTGAGATGGGTGATATCCTGAACACTCTTCTTTGAGATTGCGCCGACTTTTTTCATCCTGGCCGAGGCATCGCCGCCAACACCGGCACCTCTTCTTCCTTCTTCGGCGGTGCGTTCGGACTGGACCATCACTTCCTGTGAAGTGCTTGCTATCTCCTCGATGGATGCAGAGAGCTCTGATATTTCATTGCTGACAGCTTCAATCTCCGTTTCGAGTTGCAGGGTGGTTGTGTCAGAATCCTGTGCACCTCCTGCGATTTTCGTTATGGTACCCCTTATTTCAGTCGCACTTCCGGCAAGTCCCTCCGATGTCGCCTCAAGACGATGAACGCTCTCCCCCACCTGGCGCAGAAGGTCTGCCATCTCATGGACCGAGGTGTTGAAGTACTCCTTCAGTTCACCGAGCGGATCATCCTTTCCCACCGGCACCTGAATGGTGAGGTTGCCCGAGGCAAGTTCCCTGAGCCCGTCGGAAAGTTCTGCAGCACTCTTTCGGAGGATCCCGGATTCCTCCTGCACCTGGAGGAAAAGGTGGTCTGTATCCGCTTCTTTCTTGCGGATATCCGTGATGTCGTTGTAGACGATCAGGATGTTTTCCAGCTTCCCGTTGCTGCCGGTGATCGGTATGGCGTATTGTTCAAGGGTGAAAACTCCCCCCGGAAGCCTGACGGTAATTTCTCCGGATACACGTGTCTTGCGGCGGATGACCTCTGACAAATCCTCACCGTTCCTGGAAATGACTTTGAAGTCGCGGGCATTCATTTTCAGGAGCTTTTGTTCGCTATATCCGCTCATCGCACAGTATGCGGGATTGCTGAAGGTTATCCGGAAATTCTTGTCGGTACACAGGATGGGAATGGGATTTTCCCGCACAACTGCCTCAGCACGCAATCGGAGGATTTCGTTCTCACGTGCTTTGCCGGCCATTTCCGTTGCCTCCCTCCGCGTCCTTGTATTATCATTGTATACAATGGCAATCCGGTCAATCTGACCCATGCTGTCCATGAGGGGGATGGCATACTGTTCAAGGATACGGGTTCCGGACGGGAGAATGACGGTGATCTCTCCCTGACACATTTTTCCGTCGTTGAGAACGGCGGAGAGGTCCTGTCCGGTATGGGCGATCACCCTGAAGTCTCTCAGGTTCTTATGAAGGAGTTGCTCCCTGGGTATGCCGCTGAGTCCTGCGTATGCAGGATTTGCATCCCGAATGTGAAACATACGATCGACAATGACCATCGGAACGGGGTGCTCCTTCATGAGGGCATTGATCCGATTCAGTTCATCGCAAAGATCGTTGATTCTGGTTTTCAATGGGGCATTCTCTTCTTCAGCGCAGGTTGCACGGGCAGTAAGATGCTCAATTTCCAAAGCATGATTCCGGTGGGTTTCTGCGAGGATCGACCTGAATTTTGCCTCTGCCTGTGCCGCAGCCGATTGCAGCTCGCAGGTCCGCTCTTCAGAGAGGGCGAGCTCCTTGCGCAGCAACTGAACGGCAGCCTCAAGCGTTTCCATCACTTCGGCATCGGGCGTCTCGGCAGGCGTGTCCTGCAGATGTTCATCATTGCAGGACTGTGCATTTACCCAGCGGATTTTTTTCGCGTCGAGTGCAGCACTCAGGAGATCGATCTCGTTTTCTAATGTCCTGATTTTTTTGTCCTGATCCTCGGTTCGCCGCAGCGTGGAGGAATATTCAAATTCATGTCGGGTAATAATCCGGCCAATGGCCCGGTTCAGGGCCTCTTCGAGTTCACGGAGTTTTTCGTCCCGGACTCCTGCCGAAATGTCATGGCCGGTCATGCCTGCATCTTCGCTGGCAAGGGCTGATATCAACAGGTCTATGTCGCCGTCCCTCTCATCGTTCGTGGCGATGTCACTGGTCGGCCTATGCTTTTCGACCCCGGTGAAAAGTGCTTTTCTTCCTGGCCGCGCCGTGGTGTCCGTCATGTATCCTCCCGTAAATTCAATGTGGCTGCCGTCATCTCCATCCTCCGATCACTGTAGTTATCTCTGCGTATTCTTTTGCAGCGGGGCTGTCTTCTGCGTATTCTGAAATAGGTATACCTCTCTTCTGTGCTTCAGGGACCATCGGGTCATAGGGTATTGCATATGCCGGGGGAAATTCCCGCTGCATTGCTCCCATGATCTCCTCAAACCGTGTTCGTTCAAGGTCTGCCGTTCCCGGTATGCCCAGCAGTCGTTTCAGGCCGGACATCACCTCTCCTACAGGGGACATCTCCTCGTGAACTACCCTGCCTCTAGTTACAATTGCCATGCCGGGAATAACCGTTTTGCCGGTGTGTTCGCCGATATCCGAAAAAATGGTTCTCAGACTTTCAACACCCCGGAGTGCAAATGGCCCCGTATCCATGGTGACAACCGTATGGTCCGCGGCGACAAGGCCGTTAATGAGAAACTGGCCCATACTCGGCGGGGTATCAACGAGAATGGCGTCATATTTTTTGGAAACTGTTCTTATTGCATTTTTCAGGAGTGATACGTGATCCTCGCGTCCATAAAGGTAAGGTTCTGCTCCTGCGAGGTCAAGGGATGCGGGACAGAGATCGGGTCCCGTTTCCGTTATGAGAATTGCACTGCTCAGGGAAATTTGTTTGAACCCTTCTGTTCCTGACATGAATACATCATAGATATCACAATCGGCGGTTCCGGGTTTGACTCCAAGTCCCGATGTTGCATTCGCCTGCGGGTCACAGTCAATAATTAACACTTTTTTGCCGGTTTTCTTCAGAAATCCGGCGATGTTCAGACAGGCGGTTGTTTTCCCTGTTCCCCCCTTGTGATGCGCGAATGTGATGACCGGCATGATCGACCCTGTGTCTCCTGAGTTCCTTATATAAATTTTAAGCATTCCTCTGAACTAAAATCCTTTGGATTGAGCTGGATTGCCGGAATTTTTGTAAAAATATTGGAAATTTTATATCTTCATCCGACAAACCATCGTACAGATGGGGTCTGACAAAATTAAAATCGTCATATTCGGCGCGTATAATGCGGGAAAATCCTCGTTCATCCGCTCGATTGATCCCCAGGCACGCAGTGTCGAAACACGGACGTCTGATGATCCCACCACGGTAGCTCTTGACTTTGGGAGGGTTCGCATCGGGGAGAAAAAAGTATACCTCTTCGGCACCCCCGGCCAGGAGCGGTTTGAATTTGTCCGGCAGATTCTTTCCCGGGGGATGCACGGAGCAATCGTTATTGTGGATGTAACCCGTGAACTTGATGATATGACCCGTTCACTCTGTGAAGCGCTCGCCAGCCAGAATATTCCCTATGCGGTATTTCTGAACAAATGTGATCAGGCACATGCATCCCCCCACACCTTCATGGAGATATCTTCCGTAACGTATTCTTCAACGATGTCGGCCATGACCGGCGAAAACACCCTGGAATCACTGCGGGGATTTGTCGAGGAATATTTTACCACGATCTCTTGCTGATGCAAAACAAATACTATAACATTATCCTCGGTTTACATACTTTTCATGTCCCGTACTTTCGCGGTATACGGAATCTTCATTGCAATTCTCGCCATCGCTCTCTGCGCGGGGTGCCTGACATATTCGATTCATGATGCGACCTATGACGGGGATGGAATATCGGTTCAGGTGAGATACAACGGAGAGACGACGGATAAGGCGATGCAGGTTACTATCTATAATCTCTCCGGTTTCCGGCAGGTAAGGATGGATAAAATCATCCAGCCGGTAACGCTAGAGCCGGGTGAAAATACCGTCACATTCCCCGTAGAGCTCGAACCCGGGAACTATCGTCTGCATATTTACATCACAAAAGATGGTGAACGAATTTCAAGTGTCATCAGGGATATCGAGGTCTGAGAATGCGATCTCTCATCAAAACCGCTCTCGGACAAGAGGCGGGCGACATCTTTTTTACCGATGCGACTATGTTCAATCCCTTCTCCTGTGAGTGGGAGGAGAATGTCTCCTTTGTCATAAAGAACGGATATGTTGCCGGATTCGGGGATTACCCCGCGGCATCGACGGTCAGTCTGAGCGGAAAGAAAATTATTCCTGGTCTCATTGACGGCCATGTTCACATCGAAAGTTCCCTCCTCACTCCGGTCGAATACGGGAGAGCGGTCCTCCCGCGGGGCACGACGACCGTTATCGCCGACCCGCACGAGATTGCCAATGTTGCGGGTACGGACGGCATCAGGTACATGCTGGGTGAACGCCTCCATACGCCTCTCGATATTTTGTATATGCTTCCTTCCTGTGTTCCCGCGACCCCCCAGGAGACTGCGGGAGCAGAACTGGGTGCCGCTGATCTTGCTCCATTTGTAGGCAGGGAGGGAATTTTAGGTCTCGCGGAGATGATGAATGTGCCGGGCGTCCTCTCCGGCGATGATGAGGTCTGGAAGAAAATCGGGCTGTGTCCCCTGGTCGACGGGCACTGCCCACAACTGAGTGGTCCTCCCCTCTGTGCCTATATTCTCTCCGGTATCCAGAGCGATCACGAGTCCACCAGTCCGGAAGAGGCCCTTGAAAAGCTCCGGCGCGGGATGCATGTGATGATTCGCGAAGGCTCAACCGAGCGAAACCTCATATCCCTGCTCCCTCTTGTTTCCGCCTGCCGCATATCGAGGGTGATGTTTGCAACGGATGACCGGCATGCGGATATGCTCGTTTCTGAGGGTCATATTGATGACTGCATTCGTAAGGCAATTGAAGGTGGTGCTGAACCCGAACTGGTATATCGGATGGCCACCCTCTCCGCTGCAGAACGGTTCCAGCTTGACGACCGGGGTGCCCTGGGTCCCGGAAGGCTTGCGGATTTCTGCATCATCGATGACACCGACGGGTTCCGCGTCACCTCCACCTACAAACGCGGGGTCCGCTGGAGCGACCCGGGATATTGTTGGCGCCCGCCGCTCGAAAAACCGTTCCGGTGTTCACTGCCGGGCGGCACGGAGATTGCCATTCCCGGTTCGGGTCCTGCACGAGTCATCGAAATCGTGGAGGGACAGATACTCACCCGTGCAGGAATTGAGGATGTGCAGGGAAGCCGCATTCCTGACAGTTCCCGGGATCTCCTGAAAGTCGTCGTCTGCGACCGCTATCGCGGGGCGGGTTGCGGCGTCGGGATTGTCCGTGGACTGGGCCTGAAAAAAGGGGCGATTGCCTCGAGTGTGTCTCATGATTCCCACAACATCGTTGCTGCGGGCGCCGACGATCGTTCCCTCCTGACAGCTATCAATGCAGTGGCGGAGAAAAGCGGGGGAATGGCAGTGGCAGAGACGGACGAGGTGGCAATTCTGCCTTTGGAGTGTGGCGGGCTGATGTCCGCCCTTCCCTATGAAGAGGTGGCATCACGGGTATCTGCGCTTGAGGACCGGGCCCGTTCCCTGGGTGCCATCGAACACCCGTTCATGTACCTCTCCTTTCTGTCGCTTACGGTAATTCCCGAACTGAGGATAACAAACCGGGGCCTTTTTGACGGGGCCGCTTTCTGTGATGTTCCGCTGTTCATGGCACCGGATGGGAAAAGGCCACGCGATTCCTAGAATATTGCGGAAGGGTCTATCAGGCCGGTTGCCATGAGAAGGGCTATGATCACCGGCTGATGCACCAGATAGATCAGCAGGGAATATCTCCCGGCAAATGAGAGAAGGCCATTGAGGGGGCCGGGATGGATTTCCAGGGGAAAAACCGGCTTTCCCCCCGGATACAGTGTCGCGCCTGCGCCAAGTCCGACGAGTACCAGGCCGAACCAGGGAATAAGGGGCTCATAGTCGATGGAATAAAACGAAGCCGGGTGAAGGCCGAGCCACGCAAGCCATATCGGTCCGCTGATTCCCATAAGCCTTATTCCTGCAAGCAGAAGAGCCAGTAAAAATATTGAGTATCCAATGCAGATATTGGCCTTCCCAAAGCGGAAAAAGAGGGGGGCGAGAATTATCGATGTCCCGATGAGATGGAGAATGCCGAAGATGATGAAACCGTCACCGATGATGATGTAGGTGGCGATGGTAATGCCCGCCCCGATGAGAAGGAGAAATCCTCCCCGCATCAGGTATTTTCTCCAGAGATCCCGTCCGGTGATCCCGTGCGCCATCGCCCGGTCCTTTGATATTGATAGTGAAAGGCCCACCAGAAAGACGAAGAGTGATGCGCAGGAGATGGCAAATATGCGCCAGAATCCCTTGGAAACTTCAATATCCATGACCCCGAGGTAGTTGAGATCATAGATCCCGTGGAAGGTGACCATCATCAGGATGGCGATGCCCCGGGCTATATCAATCTCAGGATACCTGCCCTGTGGGCTATGAAAAAAATACCTCATCTGTCATCCCCGGGGAAAAGTGCCCGATTGTTGTTTATTATTATGGGAAATGACGATATTGAATATAACGATGGCATCCGAAGGTGAGCATATCATTGAAGTGGCAGGGAAGGCACGGGTCGTTATCCGTGATGGGAACGTCGTATCGGTTGAGCGGAGTGTTCTCACCGCATGTCCTCTGGCGGCACGCTTTGCAACGCCGGTAACGTCCTTTTCCGAGGATGAAATACGTGCGAACATTGAAGGGCGCATAAGTTCGTTCGGGATGTGCACGCGAAAGCGCGAGGTGCTGTCCGACGATGATTTTGTCCTTTTTGGTGCGTCCGAACTCCTCAGTGCCGCAGTGAGGGGAGGGATACTGGACTGTGCCGTACTTGCCTGTGATGGGGCAGGAACGGTGGTTACGCCCGTTTCCCGGATGATCCAGGGCATTGGCGGGAAGATGTCCGGCCTGGTGGCAACAACCCCTCTCGAGGAGGTCATCGAACGAATCGAAGCACATGGGGGCTATGTCGTCACCGCGGAGACCGGAGCGATTGATATGGATGTTGGGGTCCGGGAGGCGTATGCGAGGGGATATCGCTATGTTGCGGTGACGGTCGTAAGCGGACAGGAAGCAAAAAGTCTGCGGGATGCCTTCCCCGGTGTCCTGATAACGGCGGTCCACACCACCGGGGTGACCGACTCTGATGCGAAACTGCTGGCCGATAATTGCGACCTGATCTTTCCCTGTGCATCATCGGCTCTCAGGAGAATTGCCGGACCCCGCGCTCTGGTACAGGGGGGGACATCCGTCCCCGTCTATGCGATGACACCACAGGGAAAAGCAGTTATCCTTGAAAAAATACGGCAATCGGGACAGCAGGTAATCCTCAAAGGCGCCACCCTCCCTTTTGAAGGGGGAAACGGGCCGTCTCCCCTTGTCTGATCAGTCCAGGCCGAAGATCGTCCTGATTTCATAGAATGAACTGATAGTGTAATGCGCGACGATCTGGGGGTAGGGGATCCCGATCCAGTCCCCGTACTTCGCATAAATGGTTTTCATTCCCAGGGCGTTTCCGGGTTCGATCTCTCTTTTCGGGCTGTCGCCGACGACCCAGCTGACCTCCGGCGTCTCACCAAGATGATCGAGTGCCGTGAGAAATGTGTCAGGATTCGGCTTTCTCTTTCCCGATATATCCGGAGTGACCACCGTATCAAAGTACTGCCGAAGGCCGATTGCCTGCATCCGTATCTCAGCCTGCGGACTCTCCGCATCGGTTACGATGGCAAGCTTCACTCCCTTTGAATGCAGTGCCCTGATCGTCTCCTTCACCCCCGGGTAGAGTCGCAGGGACGCGACCTTCTCCTCGTCGTAGACAGTGCATGCCTCATGGTAGAGGTTCTCTGTAAAGGCGTTGCGGTCCTGCAAAAAATCACGGATATTATAATGATGCTCAAACCCGTGGTTCCCGTTTAGGAAATATCTGAACAGTTCTGCACCGTCTCCGACCCCTGCCAGTTCGGTAACCTTCGCGCATGCCTTATTTTTAGCATGGAAAAAGTCGTACAGCGTATTATCCATGTCAAAAAGCATGCATGGCGGGAGTGGCTGTGGGGTTCCTTCTCTGCTCTCCATATTTACGGCCCCTCTCTTTCGTACCCGTTGAATGTAGTAACGCTTAATAGCATGCCTGAAGACAAGAGAGGAAAGATTATCTTCCTTCGGAGCATCTGTCGGTCTATGGGATCGGTTATCGAGTCACCCCGTTCTCTGCTTCTCCTTGCAGGATGCATCCTCTGTACGAACGCTGCAGGGATCCTGGGGTCCCTGGTTACCGAGACGGGTCCGGGGTCCTGGTATGCAGACGAACTGGTAAAGCCATGGTTTGTACCTCCGGGCATAGCATTTCCCATTGTCTGGACCATCCTGTATATTCTGATGGGAGTGGCCCTGTTCCTGGTTCTCAGGAAAGGGCTTGATGAAACAGGTGTCCCCATGGCTGCAGGCGTCTTCGGTGTGCAGCTGATTCTGAATATTGCATGGTCTTTTGCATTTTTCGGTCTCCAGAGCCCTTTTGCCGGGTTTTTGGTGATCCTTGCCTTATGGTGCGCGATTGTTGCCTCAATGTGGTACTTTTATCGCATCGACAAGGCCGCCGCCTACCTCCTGGTGCCATATATTGCCTGGGTCTCATTTGCCGCTCTTATCAACGCAACGGTGTTGTACATCAATTAGCTCCCTCAAAGGGAAGCGTGGAGATATTCATGAAAGGATAGCTTCAAATGCTTCCGTTCACCATTCTTCACTATGGACCCTTACCGGAGTCCATAGCAGGCGCTGAATCTGAAATGGCTGGAGAAAAGGAAAAAAGGGGAGAGAGTCACCGCTCGTTCTTCCCTGTTCCTGCCGGAGGCACAGTACCGGACGCCATCGCTTCATTGACAGGGACACCTATGTTTGTCATCGACAATGAAGGCGTCATCCAGTATGCCAACCAGGCATGTATGGATTCCTTCGGGCTGAAATCCCACTCTGTGGATTCTTGCACCCACATCTCCGATATCCTGCATGAGGATGACCTGCTCAAGGTGCTCCGGTATCATACGCGGCGCAGGGATATGCATTCGGTCGTGCCGGACCGGTACATAGCGAGGATGCTTGATCCTGATGGCAGGTATCCCGAATATCTCCTGCAGGTCACCTACATGCCCGAGCGCGGAGAGACACTCATCTCTGCGATGAAGGTAGCGGGTGTTGAAGCGGCGAATATTCTTTCCCCCGCGAGTGGAGATGAAGAATACAAACGATATCTTGAAAGTCTTCCCGATGGCGTCATCGTCATCGAGGACGATGAGATATTCTACACGAATGCTGCAGCCGGTCTGATGATGAGGTCCGACCCCGAACCGGAGGGGGGCCTCTCACGTATCCTTGATTTGAAGGATCATGATTTTCGTTCCCTGATATCCGATCTTAAAAAACCCGGCTCCAGACATTCGGCATCAGTAACCAGCTTTGAGGACGTTCTCATTACTTCTGAGGGTAAAGAAAAGAATGTAGAGATCCTGTCGGTTCCTGTTTCATTCAGGGGGAAAAAGTGTAATGAGCTGATTATTCGTGATATCGGCCGGCAGAAGCGGGCGCAGGAAGATATCTATGCCCGAAATAAACAGCTTCAGACCATTAATGAACTGATCAGGGCAGCCAATTCCGTGGATACCCTTGAGGGTATGCTCGAGGAGATGATTGAGCGGGTGGTCAGCAGCATGCAATTCGATCTCGGATGGGTCTATCTTCGAAACCCCGAGGCAAAATATGCCCGGCTCATAGCGCCCCTGGGAGTACCTCAGCCCTTTATCGAGCGGCATGGGCGGCAGAACACCCGCGATTTCCCCTATAATCTTATATTTTTTGCAACGCAACCGCACTATGTCGAGAACCTCCGCGGGCGTTCTCCCGGCCAGATTGACACCAAAATTCTGGAAGATCTCGATGCTCTCTGTTATGCAGGGATCCCGCTTATCGCCGACTCGGTGGTCGTCGGGGGCCTCTTTATAGGCCGGAGGGACAAGTGGTCGTTTGCCCCCTATGAAAAAGAGACGCTTGAGCTTCTCGGTCGCGAAATCGGCGGTTCTGTTCTCAGGGCAATGCTCCAGGAACGGCTTGAGGATGCGTACAATGATGCCAGCCTCTATCTTGATATCATGCTTCACGACATCAAAAATGCCAACGCAGCGATTCTGGGATACTCCCGTCATCTCAGGGAGATCTATCACCCCGAAGGGGTGCAGTATGCCGACAAAGTGCTCTGGCATACCCATCACATCACCGACATCCTCAATAACGTGACCACCATACGCCGCATAACGGAAGTGCCGGGGGAGATGACTCCTATACATCTTGATGCGCTTATCGGGGCGGAAATATCGCAGTATCCGGATGCAAACATCAGTTTCAGGAAGACCGGGTGCTATGTCTGGGCAGATGGTCTCCTCTCTGATGTATTTGCAAACCTCATCAGAAACAGCATAAAATACGGGGGGCCGGGTGTGAGTATCTGGATATACGGGGAGGAGTCGGATCATGAAATAACGCTTACGGTTGAGGATAACGGACCGGGAATTCCCGATGAAAAAAAGTCGCGGATATTCTCGTATTTCCAGGAAAACATGAATGAATCCGGCGGGCGCGGCCTGGGCCTGCACATTACCCGCCTTCTTGTACGCCGATATGGAGGGAAAATCCGCCCCGACGATCGTATCTTCGGAAAGCCGGAGGAGGGCCTTGCGATTCGGTTTACCCTTCAGATCTATGAAGAGGGTGAAGGGTTGGCACAGAACGATTCCTCGATGTCCTAACGCGCCATCGGGATATGTTGAAAACGGGGGTGTCTGCGGCGAACAAACATCCACAGTCTTCACCCCCCGGAGGGACGGAAGCCACACGAAAGACCTTCGGTGATCGTAAAAAATAATGAAAAATGCGGGAGGAGCGATTCGAACGCTCGGACTCCTACGAGACTAGGCCCTCAACCTAGCGCCTTTGACCTGGCTCGGCAACCCCCGCACACAAAATGCAAGATTTCTGCGTCGGTGAACAGGCATCCGGTCAACCCGTCTGCGTTGTCCTGTTACCCTATATACAATGTGCTTGCCAGAGAAATATGTTTTCATTTTGCTGCGCTATCATTTAACAACCCCGCAATACCCGGCCTTCAATCGGCAACAGTGAAGGTATCTGATGTATTTTTATGGTCTCGAGCGTATATGTTTCTTCGATGTGGGCGACAATTCTCGAGCAGTTCAGCGATTCCCCTTCCCAGTCGCAGGTAGTCCGGTTTCTCCTTGAAAACGGATTGGGCATCAATGAACGCGGCAGGGTCACGGTGAACGGCATTGAGGTTCCCGCAACCCATCTGTCCAAGGCAATCGGCACTGACCGGAGGGTTGTTGACGCAACGGTCAAACGTATCCTTTCCATGTCAGGATTCAGGGAGATATTCCTGAATATGCGGGCAACACCGGACCTGTCAAAAGTAGCGGAGTCCCTGGGCCTTGCGGTCATCACGATCCTGCCGAAAGATGCCGGACAGAAAGGCATCGTCGGTGCCGCAGTGGCGGTGCTTACCCGTCATGATATCTCTATACGCCAGATATTTGTGACCGACCCCCATCTCTCCGAGGACCCAAAACTTGTAATCATTGTGGAAGACCCGTTGCCGTCTTCCGTCTACAAGGAGCTCCGTGATCTTGACCAGGTCCGAAAACTCATCCTTTGATTACCGCGTTCGATAGGGTTCGATTTCCTCTGCGAGGGCAACCATTCTTTTTTTGATGGTATCAGGAAGATCGTTGGAGTACCGGAGCCGTTCTTCAAGGGAGATCTCGTCCGTTCCACGAATGAGATTGTCGGCATGCGCAACAATCTTCTCCTCCAGGGTCGAGGGGACACAATTGATTTCCTTTAATCCTTCTCTGCTGCATTCTTCCGCCGTCAGTCCGGCTCCGATATGACATTCGACGATTCGTGCGATATCCTCGGCGATGCCCATCTCTCTGCACATATCCGCACCAATTTGTCCATGGTCAAGGCCATGGGTGCGCGCGCGCCCGATGTCGTGCAGCATTGCACCCCATTTTACCAGTTCTCTGTCTGCACCTGATTTCTCGCAAAAGTACAGTGCAAGACTACAAACTGCCATGCAGTGAGCGATGACATCATCGCTGCATCCCGCGAGGCGGAGAAAAAAAACGGGAGGTGCCGGGGATTTCGGTAGATTCACGCCTTTCCCAATGAGGCCTTCATAGCTTCAACACGCCGTTTCAGTGCCAGCAGGATAAGTTCGTTATCGAAGTGGTCCATGGGGGTTTCGCAGGAACAGGTAAACTCCCGCATGATTGCTTCATCAAAGGTGTAGACAATCCCGCAGTTCTTGCAGATATAAAAGTCGTTCTCATCTTCATACCGCTCACGGGCCTGCAGTTTTTCCAGCACTTCTTCCATATCTTCGGTGATTGCATCATCAATGCGATCCATCCTGAGCTTCCACTTGTAGGTGAGCCAGCCGGTCTCCTGGTTTTTCTCCCTCCGGTATTCAGCAAGGCGTTTACCATACAGGGTATAGAGGGTATTACGCACCGTGTTGAGGTTGATTCCAGTCTCCGCGGCTAGTTCTTCATCCGTCTTTTCGACGTCGAATCCAAAGTCCTCTACCAGTTGAAGGCCTGCTTCCCCGATCATGCGCATGAGATATGCACGAACAGACTCGTTTTGTATCGCCTCTTCCGCCGTTACCATCTGCTCATATATTCACGTACTTCTGTAATAGTCTTATCCAAGAAGCCGAGAGCCTCGTCTCTTGAAGCCCCTCTGCCATAGATGCTGATCACAGCACTTCCTTCTTCGATCTCCGTTCCCTTCCAGGGAATGTCGGCGACCGCTGGTGCCAGCCGTTTTAGATCATCCTTTACGGTCAGGTCCTGGTCGGCAAAGAGTATTTTCCGGGCAACGCAGCGAACCGGCGAAGGACGCACCGGAGGCACATGTCCCCTGCATGCCTCGAGGTGCAGGTCAAACAGACTTCTGTCGAGCGACTCCTCGACGATGTCGAGTGTCGCCTGGAACCTCGGGTTAATCTCGATGGCATATATCTTATCAGATGCGATGAAATCCACTCCGACGGAGCCGATGCATCCGCTGGCTTTTACCACCTGTTCTGCAAGGTCTGCGAGCTGGCTCTTCTTCTCCGTATCATAAGGGGTAAGGGCACCCGCAAATCCGAAGGCGCGTTCTCCAGTCCCTCCGCGCATGAACTGTTCGTTCACAGAAACCGCGCGTGCCACTATTCCATTGGATATGCATGATACGCTGCATGGCGTCCCCTCTATCGGCATCTGTCTGATATAGGGATCATCCGGCCAGAGTTCATGCCATACCTGTTCATCTGCATCATTTCGCACCAGGCTGTTTCTCCAGCCACCTGCACCACTCAGAGGTTTGATGAACGCAGGATATGTCCCTGCCTCCAGAATTTGTGGGGCTGGGATGCCCTTTTCATGGAAAAAATCCTGTATCTTTGATTTATCGAGAAACTGTGCAGCGATGGAGGGGGGAGTTCCGCAGAACCGTGGATCATCCGCAATGGTTTCCGCTCCCGATGTGGCGATGATGAGATCGATGGTGAATTTTTTGCAGTAGTCCTCGATGAGAAGGGGAATGTCGTCCAGCTCTTCAAAAAGTGACCATTTTTTTGCATACCAGGTCAGGTCCTGATCGCAGAAGTGGTCGATGGCATAGACCTCATACCCTGCCCTCCATGCGGACTGGACAACATGGCGGGTCGCAAATCCTGCGATAAGGACTCTTCCTTTCAATCCTCGAACCTCTTGCCGCATGCGGTGGGTATGATCTTCATCTGCGCATCCGGATATTCGCGATTGAGTTCTGCGCCTTCGAAGATATGGTCAAGAATCAGGGCGAGGCTTGAAATCTCCGAGTGGGGCTGGGTGGTGACCGATATGTTGTAGTCCGAGAGCGCATAGATCTCCGAAGGAACTTTTTCAGCACCAACGACGATCAGAACCCTGCCGGCGGCTCTTATATCAGCTTCCACGTCAGTCATGCGCAGGCCATACATGGTCAGGTGGACAACAATGCCGCCACTTTCTTTCCATTCGTGGATGCATCTGCGCCACGAGACATTATTCTCAACAAAGAATTCTCCGCCCCACCTTTCTGCCACATCTTCGATGGACGTTTTCACTCCCGGATCATCGGCCGCAAGAAACATCCCTTTGCATCCCAGAGCCCGTGCAGTGAGGCCTACATGGGTGGTGACCCTCTGGTCGCGCTCTGGTCGGTGACCCAGGCGGAGTACTGCGACCTCTTCAGGCATCCGATTCATCCCCGTGATGTTTAACTTTTATTACACCGTTTTCCATTACAAAAGGAGAATTTTTCATTGTATTGGCTATTTTGCATGAGAACAACATTTCCTGAAGCGAAAGCAGTCGCACGCCCTCCGGGGTTCTTCGAAGGAGGTGACCTTTTTCCATTCGTTCCAATGAGGCTGCAACAATCTCATCCGGCATTCCCGAAACGCTGACCAACTGCTCCGGCGTTATCATTGGAGCCGCCTGAATGATATGGTACAGTGTCCAGTCAGTTTCCTCTTCTCGCACGTTCATGAATTTGCGCTGAAAGCAGGATATAGTTTTTTACCTGCCCCGTACCAACACAAAGGAGTGACGCGTCCTGACACATCTATGCATCCGGAGGAGTGCCCCAGATGATGGATTACTATGAACTGGCACAGCTTGCCGACAAGATACTCGAGATTGCAGATGATGAACTGCCCGCCCTTGTAGATATTCTGGACGAACTGGACCCGGAGGTCCGGGAAGAATTGATATTCTCGGATTTTTTGAACGCCTATCAGGTATTTTACTACTTTTTCCGGGAAGAGCCGGATATCCTCCTCGATGAGCGGCTCAGTCTTCTTCCCGCAAGTGCGATCCGAAAGGGAGTCCTTGCAGAGGAGCGTGATCTTCTGGAGCTCATCTTCATCGCAAAGAATGATGTACCAGAGATTCTGGTCACCGATGGTGAAGAAATTCTGCAGAGGTTTGTCGGCCCCCGCGCCTATCGTGAGGCGGTGAAGTGGGCTGATGAGCAGGCGTGACAAATTCCCTTAATACCCAGCCGTGATGAGGGAGAGGTCCACGTTTGCTGCAGCAATCTCCGGGAGGTCCCCCCAGCGGCAGATCTTCTCCCCGTGGATGATGAAAACTCCCCGGATTTCGTCCGGGTTGAGGAGAGAGAAGATATTGCCGCTTCCGGTGCCGGCGATATTGCAGAGTGCGGTTGCCCATGCATCTGCAAGAGATACATTGCGTGAAAAGACCGTGACCGCATCCGCAGTTCCAAAGGAAACAGAGGGTCCGACAGTCGCAGATGAAGTACATATACCAAGGATCTCCTCCTGCGGGGGGAGGAGGAATGCAAGTTTTCCTGAAAGGGGCGATGTTCCCGCATACAGCCCGATTCTCACCGGTCTGTCGGCGACGACTGCGATATCCCCTCCGTTATCGACAATCCCGAACTGTGCGCCTGCTTCCTCCATTGCTTCGACTCCCGCCCAGGCAATGGTTCCTGCAACCGCGGCCATCGGGCCGACCCCTGCACTCTTCGCCGCATCTGCCATCCGCCCGGTGACGAATGAACCGGCAGGTGCAGGATAGGGTTCATAGGTCACCGCAAAGAAGGGATCGGTTGCGATGATCGCTTCTATTTCTGTCCGTGCCGAGATCATCGCATCCTTTGCTGCCTCGATATATTCCTGCCTCTCTGCAAGAATGGTGGCAATCGTTGTCCGGTACTGGAAATGCTCGCGAATCATTGGAGGAGAGAGAGTGCGTTATGTGGACAGGCGATGACGCATTTCCCGCAGAGTATGCATTTCTCTCCGTCGATGATCAGTCTCCATTCATCGTCGAACGAGAGCACATCCTGGGGGCAGACGCTGATGCATGCGCCGCAGTCGATACATTCAGACTCGTCGCGGATAACGGAATCCTCCATGACCTTTACCCGCGCCCCTGCCTCCTGCATGGTAGCAGAGACCAGTGCCGCGTCCTTATCCGGGACGTCGATGAGAACCTCGCCCTCCATTGATTCGATATATGCGCGTTCGACGTTGATCAGGACCCCTGTCTTCAGGATCGTATGGGCAATGAGGGGCTGTTTGGCCCCCTTGCGTGTGAATGTGACATGCAGTTTCATGCCTTCCACCTCTTTTCAAACAGCTTTCCCAGATCTATTGCGGAGAGCATCCCCGCCAGTCTGCCCTGAGAGTCAACCACCGGCAGGCCACTGATATTGTGCTTTTCGAGTTTGCGTGCCGCGATATCCACCGCTTCGCCGGGTGAGGTGGACACCACCTTCTTCGTCATGATATCGAGGACTATCTTTGCCTTATCCGTGGTTGCCACCGCTTTTGAGATATCAAACGTCGTCACAATACCAACCAGTTTTCCCTCCCTGTTAAGAACCGGCAGGTGGTTTGTCTCGCCCCGCAGAAGCCGTTTGGCTGCCGTACTGATCTCTTCGTCTTCGTAGATGGTGACGACCTTTGTATTCATGATCTCACGGACCCGTGGGGTATGCACGGTATCCCTCATCGGGCGGGCAATAACGGCGGGATTTATACGCCGGGTCGGGAGCGCGAGTTCCATCCGGCCATTTTCGATGCGGGACCTGAGTTCGCTGGCAACCTCCTTTGCCTTCCTGTAGGATGAAAGAGAGGATGTTTTCACCTCCTCTCCCCCGATATCTATCATGCCGCTCTTGAGTTCGGCATAACTGACCTCACGGATCACCGGACGATCACGGCCCTGCACTCCGTAATCGGCAATACCGGTCATGATGTCTTCATCCCTGATGGCTGTCCTGCGGAGGATATCTTCATCAAGGACCGGGATGGGAACGCCGAGTCCGACATAGAGGGTAGACCCGTATCCGGTGAAGGTCGCCGCTCTCAGAAAATCCTTTGACATCTCCTTGAGGTTTCCTGTGGTCATCAGGGTGCCGAAACCGCTTCCAGGGGACGCCTGTGTTCCCTCGCCGATGATCATGCCTTCGGCGCCGCAGAGAAAGATCGGAACGCCACTCCCGATGGTCCTGAATTCCGGGTCATTAGGGATGGGGGAGAGCATCCCTGCCCCGGAATAACTGACATTCCCACTGTTGGGAAGAAGTGTTCCCATATAGGTATAGAGAGGCCGTTCGGTGGTGTTGATGGCGGCCATATATCGCTGGTAGGAATTTCGTGGGTTGACCATCACGGCCTGGTTCAGGTCCTCTGCGAGGAGGTCGATTTCAATGGTCTTGCGTGGATAGCAGTCTGTTCCGCTGGATTGGGCTCTCAGATGGACGGAATTGCCGGAGACGAGGTCCTCAAGGACATGGGCTCCGCCATATTTTATTCCCCGGGTCTCCGACTTCTGGGTCGCACCGATATAGGCGTCGACCGCCGCAAGCCCGGCATATGCCTCGACTTCGTTTATCCAGACCCTTTCCATCCTGATGGGAGGGTCCGAGTGTCCAAAATTCATGAAAGCCCCCGAAGAACACATCGCGCCGAACGTCCCTGTCGTTACAACGTCGACTTCTTCAAGGGCGCCTTTTATACCAAGCTCCTCAACGATATCGGGCACCCGGTCTGCCGTAACCACCCGTGCATTTCCCTCACGGATGCGGGTATTGATCATGTCCAGGGATTTTTCCATATGTCCTGTAGGCTTCCTGCATATTTAACTATATTGTATATTACTGTTAGTAATTATAATTCCCTGGAGGATTCCCCGGTCAGAGACGGGTTTATCTCTCCGGCATGAGCTGGGTAATATGGGCGCCAGTCCCTGTTAACGAGAGTTTTTTTCCCTTCGCCGTCTATCTCTGTGGTATGGAGCTGACCGGTACGATTGGATTGCTCGAGGAAATAGCCCCCCCCGCCCTCGCAGAAGAATTCGATGAAGGAAGAATTGGCCTGGTCGTTGAAGGAAAGGAAATCATTGATGCTGTCGCATGTGCCCTGGATGCAACACTTCCCGCTATGCAGGAAGCCGTATGCAGGGGGGCACATCTCCTTGTCGTGCACCATACTCCGCTTTGGCATCCGTTTACCCGGGTCACCGGAAGGTACGCGGATCTTCTCCGGTACGCCCTTTCGCATGAACTGAATATCTATGTCATGCACACCAATTTTGACCGGGCGCCCGGCGGCATCAATGATGCCCTCGCCGATCTCCTGCGCCTTGACGCCCGTACAGAAATGAGTTTGGGGATAGTGGGAACCACCAGCATGACTATTGAAGCGATGGCAGGTGTTCTTGGCGGCGGTCTGCGCGTGTATGGCAAAGTGCCGCAAAATCCAAGAATCGGGGTGGTAGGGGGTTCCGGCTTTGACATCGATCTCATCCACGAAGCGGCCAGTCTCGGAGCGGACGCCTTCCTGTCATCTGAACTGAAGCATTCGGTTCTCCGGGAATCACCCCTTCCGCTCATTGAATCAACCCATTACGCCTTGGAATCACCGGGAATGAAGGCCCTTTCCGAACGAATGGGCTGGACGTATATTGAGGATGCCCCGGGGGGAGTCGTTGTCAGGTGAGCAGGAGCGTCCGGGTGCAGGGGGCCGGAACCAAGGGTTGTCTGAAGAGGGCGTTTATTCAGAGGAATTCATGCTCCGGACCTATGGGGAGAGGGGTGCGAAGGCGATTCAGGCCTGCCATGACGGGAAAGTAGAAAGGTACCTTGATTTTTATGTGGTTCACGGAATGACCGGGACCTATGTGGTGGAAGATGATTTCTGTACGTGCAGTGATTTCCTGTTTCGCGGAAGCGAGTGCTGGCACATTCTTGCGGTCAGGTATGCCCGCAGCTCGGGATTGTGCAGAACAAGGGATGAATGGTTTCAGGAAAAAATGGAAAAACCGCCTGAAGCAAACACTATATGAGCACAGAGTAAGAATATTATTAGATTAGGTCAACGTGATTTTCCATGCTCGAGGATGAGTATACTCTTGATTATTTTATCAATAACGGACTTACGCGAAAGGTATGCAAGTCATGCGGTTCGGCATTCTGGACGCGTGATCCCGACCGTGAGTTGTGCGGTGACGCACCCTGCGAACCGTATAGTTTCATCGGCAATCCGGTTTTCAATCCCCATTCCATCGATGAGATGAGGGAAGCCTACCTGAGTTTTTTCGAGCAGCATAACCACACCCGCATCGAAAGATATCCGGTGGCTGCCAGATGGCGGGACGATATCTATCTGACCATCGCATCCATTGCAGATTTTCAGCCATATGTCACAAGTGGTGAGGTTCCGCCCCCGGCAAATCCCCTGACTATCTCCCAGCCCTGCATCCGACTCAACGATCTGGACTCTGTGGGAAGGTCCGGGCGTCATCTGACGACCTTCGAGATGATGGCCCACCATGCGTTCAATTCTCCCCGTGAAGAGATCTACTGGAAGGACCAGACCGTGGCACTCTGTGATCAGTTCCTCAGTTCCATCGGTGCCGATCTCAATGCCGTCACCTATAAGGAACACCCATGGATCGGCGGCGGAAATGCCGGGCCGAGTGTTGAGGTAATGATCGGTGGTCTGGAAGTTGCAACACTCGTCTTTATGAGCATGACCAAGAAGGCAAACGGAAGAGTGCCGGTTGACCTTGATGGTGTTCCTTACTATCCGATGGACATGCGGATCGTCGACACCGGGTATGGCCTGGAACGGTTTGTGTGGGCATCCCAGGGATCACCGACAATATATGATGCTGTCTTCCCGGAGATGGTAAGCAGGCTGATGTCCTCTGCCCATCTGGAATATCTCCTTGATGAGAAGGAATGCACCCGGATCCTTGCCATGAATGCCAAGTACGCGGGTCTCATGGATATCACCGGCTCGAATCTTTTCGAGATGCGCCGGAAGGTTGCTGAAAGCATCGGTGTACCCTTCAGGAAACTCCAGGATATGATCGCACCGATTGAGCGGGTATATGCCATTGCCGATCACACCCGCTGTCTTGCCTACATGCTCGGGGACTGCATCGTTCCCTCCAATGCACAGGAAGGGTACCTTGCACGTCTGGTGCTGAGGCGAACCTTGAGGATGATGAATGAACTTGAGATGGAAGAATCTCTTGCAGATCTGATCCAGATGCAGATGGAGACTATCGGTACGGCCTCCTTTAACCAGGCCACTCCAATTGTCCGGGAAATCATCGAGAACGAGGTGATCAAGTATGAACAGACGATGCTTCGCGGCAGGCGGATCGTCCAGAAACTGGCCCGTGAATACAAGAGCCGGGGAGAGCCGGTTCCGTTAAAGGAACTCATTACGCTTTATGACTCGCACGGCATCCCCCCCGAAATGGTACGGGATGCGGCAGCAGAGGATGGTGCCAGTGTCGATCTTCCTGATAATTTCTATTCCCTGATAGCCGACGTTCATTCGGAGTCCGAGGACGCAAGGGAGGAGAAGGATGAACTTGCAGGTATCCGTGCCCGGATTGGGGGTATGGCACCCACCACCAGGCTCTACTACGATCTGCCCGATTCAACGGACTTTGACGCAATGGTTCTCGATCAGTTCGATGAATATCTTATTCTTGACCGGACGCTCTTTTACCCCGAGGGTGGAGGCCAGCCTTCGGATATCGGCAGGATCGTGAGTGAAGAAGGCATAACCCATGTAGAGCATGTCCTCAAACTCGGTGATGTTATTGTCCACCGGGTGAGTGGAGAGGTTCTGAAACGTGGTGATCTGGTAAAAGGGGTCATCAATGAAGAACGCAGGAAGACCCTGATGCGCCATCACACTGCGACGCACGTCCTCCTGCATGCGGCCCGTGTAGTTTTGGGTGCTCATATCCACCAGTCCGGAGCGCAGAAAGGCGAGGCATCCTCCCGCATCGACATCCGGCACTATAAACATATCACCCCCGGAGAACTCAAGGAGATAGAAAATGCGGCAAACCGCATGGTGCTTGCAGATCTGCCTGTTCATGTAGGGTGGGAAGACCGTACCGATGCAGAGCAGAAGTATGGGTTCGACCTCTACCAGGGCGGTGTGCCGCCAGGTTCCCGGATACGTATCGTCCAGGTAAGCGGAGATGTCCAGGCCTGTGCAGGTACCCATTGCCCTTCCACCGGTCAGATCGGCTCCATCCGCATCATAGGCGTGGATCATGTCCAGGATGGCATCGAACGTCTGGAATTTGCCGCCGGAATGGCCGCCGTTTCATACAACCAGATGATGGAGAGGCTGGTCGATGGATCTTCTGGCATTCTCTCCGTGCAAAGGGAGAATCTGCCTGCGTCCGTCGAGCGGTTCTTCAATGAATGGAAGGACCAGAGAAAGGAAATCGAGCGGCTCCGGAAAAAAATCGCTGATCTTGAGACGAAGATGATCATCCCCGAGGAGATCGGCGGCGTTGCCGTCACCGTGCATATTCTTGATGCCTCGCCGAAAGAGATGGTCACGATTGCGACCGGTATCGCAAACGATGGCGGCGTGGCCCTTATTGCCGGCGGAACGGACCGTGTCCATGTCGTCGCCGCATCCGGGACAGAAGCGGTCAATGCATCGGTCCTGGTACGGGAAGTATGTGCGCTTCTTGGCGGAAAGGGCGGTGGAAAGCCCGCCCTTGCACAGGGAAGCGGAGTATCACGCGAGTCTCTTGATGATGCTCTGGCACGAGGAAAGGAACTGATCACTGAGCAGCTGACATGACCGGCGAAGAGGTATTGGTACTTGAACCCGGAGACGACCGGGCAAAGAAGATTGGCAAGGCTCTCTCCAATGCCTCATCCTCGGATATTCTTCATCTTCTCGGTGAAGGGGAAAAAACCCTTACCGAGCTCTCCGAGTCACTCGGTCAGCCGATAACCACGGTCAAATACAATGTAGAGAATCTTCTCGATGCGGGAATGATCGATATTGTCCGGACCAGGTATAGTGAAAAAGGAAGGGTTGTCAAGGTCTATGGTGTTCGGGATCAGGTGGTGATCGTTTCACCCGGGCGGGCGGATGTCAAATCACTTCTGATGAAATATGCGTCACTTTTTGCCCTCATTGTGGTGGCATCGCTGGTAATTGCCGGAATCGGACCGCTGTTTTCCGGCATGGCTCCCGGTGATCTGCAGACGTCCCAGGAGCCGATGATTAGTTCGCCGGCCCCTGCCGTGACGGGGGATACGGTAGCGGTGCTGGATTTCAATAATGAGGATGGAGCAAGAGGAGCGGCAAAGGCAGCAGGTACCGAGGAACGGAGCGGCGCCGGCGGAGCAGAGAGTCTGGCGGATGCCATGAAATTTGCGGCACTAGCCTTTTTCCTTGGAGGATTTGTCGCCATTCTCACCATGCTCCTCTATGAAGTCCTGATGACCATACGGGCAAAACACCAATAATTAATCAATTTTTTTCAAATCTGATTTGCCGGTGCGAGTGGCCATCCTATTGAGCGTTGCCCCTGTGCGAAACAAAAAGAGTGATAACAGGGATCTTTCTGAAAAATAAGATCCGGACAAGGATTCAGAGAAAGGTGTCCTCTCTTGCAGGACCCGCCTCAGAGCATCCGGATGAAATTATGCAGGATCCTGAGTCCGGTATCTCCGCTTTTTTCCGGGTGAAACTGCACACCGTAGGCATTGCCGCGCACAATCGACGAAGCAAACGTGCAGATGTATTCCGTGGAGGTGAGGGTGTGTTCCGGTGTCGTGTCCGCATAAAAGGAATGGACAAAATAGACATAACTCTCTTGGGCAACCCCTTCAAAGAGGGGCGAATCCTGTTCTATGTGAATGGTATTCCAGCCCATGTGCGGAACTTTCATGCCGCTGGTCCGGGCAAATTCCTGAACCGAGCCCGGAACCAGTCCCAGCCCCTTATGGTTCCCGAATTCGCTGCTGGTCTCGAGAAGCATCTGCATCCCCAGGCAGATGCCGAGGACCGGGCGCTCCTGTACATAGGTGCAGAGGGCGCTTTTGAGCTCACCGAGTTTTTCCATCCCTTCGGAAAAAGCGCCGACGCCGGGGAGTACCACCCCGTCGGCCTCCATCATCTCATCGATGTCCTTGGTGATCGTCGCAGTTGCGCCGGCATGTTCCAGCCCGCGCATAACACTGCGAAGATTGCCCAGCCCGTAATCAAGTATAACTACCTGCGTCATCCTCGTCCGCGTCTCCCCGTTTTCTCCAGAGTGCCTGTTCTATCCAGATATCTGGAAGGTCATGCTTTTCTTTGTATTCATTCAGTGCATCGCCCCAGGTCTGCCAGAGGCCTGGGTACTCCTCTTTGATGTACTCAAAGGTGGCCCAGTCACTCGACGGACACATGAAGCACCCGATCCGATCGATGCGTCTGCCGTAGAGGACATTGAACGGGGCATGTTCCCTGAAGATATAGAGCCAGACATGGAGGGCTGTCCAGTGCTGTATGGGTGCGGCGGACAGCTGGCACTGTACATACCCGTTTCTCCAGACACGGGGGCTCTTCATGCGTTTGAATGACTCATATTTTCTCTGTCCGATGAATGAGAGGCATTCCCCCCATTCGGTTTCGATCAGCTGCTTGATCGGGAGGAGTTTACAGACCTTGCAGCACCATCGTGCGTCCACCGCAGGAGGGCCTTCGCGTTCCATGGTCTCCCAGAATTCCTTTGCCGTTTCGGTCCGCAGTACCTCCAGCCCGTAATGATGTGCCACAGCAATCACATTGGCATAGGTCTCTTCAAATTCAAGCCCGGTATCTGCAAAGAGGAGCGGGAGGGGGCCAGCTGCACGGAGGGTCACCAGCAGGGTGGCCAGGCTGTCTTTTCCCCCGGAATAGGAGACATTTGCCGGGATGGGATGTTCCTCCATCACACTGCGGATAAATGCAACCGCCTCCTCTTCGACACGTGAAAGGATGATCTCATTTGCACGAATTGCATCGTCCCATGTAGCTGGGCCGGGGATGCATGTGGCATCCTTTACCTTGCGGGTCCTGACGACCGCGCCCCTGCTCATCGTCCGTGCGCTCCGGGCATCCGTCTTTGCTCTTCCCACCGCTATGCAGTTTTTGTCCCTGTCGACGATGAATACCTCATCTCCTTCCTGTACTGAATCCTCGATATCAATAAGGCCGGGGGCGAGAACACTGGCCGATTTTTCCCGGATGGAAGGAATTGCTCCGCTGTCCACCACCACGTATTTTTTCGTGGGGTTCATGTAGAGGGCGGCGGATGGCCGGGGAAGTGGCTCCCATTTCTTTTTGTCCGGGAGATAGCGTATTGCGCCCACCACAACACCACCCATGACTATCTCTTCCATCCTGTCTTTGTCGGGGACTTTGTTCAGGATTGCCAGATGGCCTTCGGGAATGAGAGGTGCCCCAAAATAGTCGCAATAGATGCTGTTGATATGATCGATGTCGGAGGGAAATGCAGGTCGTGCATCGCCGGGGGGAGTAATGGACACTTCCCGTGCTGATGCTTTGCAGGCGCATTTTTTCCCCAGGACAGGTACATGGCACTGATCACACCAGTGGAGGTGATTTTTACCAAGATATTGGAGCCGCATACTTCTTCAGACGTTGAACCGGGCGTTATAAATAGTGGATGGTTGCTGCACCGCGCATGCGCATGTGCCCTCTTTTTCAAGGGGATTCAGTCGTACTGTGCTGACTATCGGCGTCCGGGTTCTACGCCGGGAACATGCGGATCGGACATCCGTTCCGGTGGCTTGTTTCCTGCGAGCGTGATCATTCCAACGATGCTTTCTGCTGTCAGGAGAAATGCCTGGTGTTGGCAATCCCCCATTTTTACGCCCGCATCGGCTGCCGCCTCTGTACCAGGGTATGTCCCGCCCATGCAATCGGGTTCCTCCCGGAAACAAAGACTGTGCGCAATCATCGTTACCCAGTGCATCATCTGTTCCCGGTGCAGTGATGGATGCCCGTTTCATGCCTGCATATGAGCGAAGAATTCCTCTTCGTCACGGGGAATCGCTATTCGGAAGAGGTGATCGTGGACTAGTACTCATAAATCCTTTTTTGTATAGCCAAAGGTTAATTTGAAAGAACATACTCTCGTATCATGTCCCTCCAGGAGGGAGTCCCGGTGATTTCATGGAAGATATTTTCCTGATGGTACTGGTCCTGGCCTCCACCGGCCTCATCGCAGGACTAGGTGCCGGGCTGCTGGGTGTCGGTGGCGGTTTTATTATGGTGCCTGCCCAGTTCTGGGTGCTCACGGATTTTGCTCATCTGGACCCTACCCTTGCGACGCGTGTTGCATTTGCGACAAGTCTGGCGGTAATCCTGCCCACGGCAATCTCCAGTTCGTATTACCATCACCGCAACCAGGCAGTGGACTGGGATAAGATCCGCCTTATGGCAGTTCCGGGATTTCTGATGGCCTTTGGCGGAGCGTATGTCGCGACCAATGTCCATGGGGATGGCCTGCGCCTCGTCTTCGGCGTTCTCCTCCTGGGTGCGGCTGTGCGAATGTTCTTCCGGAGTTCGGTGGGGAATATCGATATCATTCCCCATCGTGCGCTATTCTATATTGGCGGAGGCGCGCTCTTCGGGTTTCTCTCCGGGCTCCTGGGTATCGGCGGCGGGTACCTGATTGTCATCTATCTCACCGCGTTCTGTGGGTTCACCATTCATCGGGCTGTTGCCACATCGACAGGATTTCTAATTTTTGCGGCCATGGGGGGTATCATTGCCTACACGCTCTACGGGTGGGGTGTAACAGGCATCCCCGGCCCTTCCCTCGGGTATATCGATGTGCCGCAATGGGCGGTGCTGACGCTTACCAGCATTCCCGCTTCCTACCTGGGGGTGCATATCTCCCGTCTGACGTCGCCGAGACGGCTGGAATATCTCTTTGTCCTGCTCCTCTTCGTAAGCTCTTTGAAGATGTTCGGCCTCTTCTGAGCCTTAGAGCATAAAAAAAATAAGGGCGAGCAGGAAGGCAACAATTAGCAGTGCCACCCAGAGGTAGGGGCGCCGTCGCCGCCGCATCTCGCTCATCACATCTCGGTATTTCCTCTGGAGATGTTCGTTTTCCTGCGGCTGTTCCGAGTCAAATTCAATGACGAGAGGCCCTGCATATCCGCATTCCTTGCAGCGGTAGGTCCACCCGCCGTAGCCCCCTGCAACGGGGTAAATGTGTCTGCTGTTACAGCGCGGGCACCGTATCATTGATCTTCCCCCTTTTCCTGCAGACGCTCACCCTCGAGGTTCACCATTGCATCGATAAGGCCGGACTGCAGGACAGTGATCAATGCATCCACCCCCTCGCGGACGGCCAATGACAGGTCATTGCAGGTTGCGAAATGTCCGGGTTCAATACCGATAAAGAGTATCTCTCCTGCATTACCGGCGAGGTCTCCGACGAGATGCGACATAGGAAGCATGTGCGTGCCCAGTCCCGCACCCTCGATCATCTCCGGTGCGACCCGCCGAAGGGTTCCGGGGGCAAGGCCCATTGATGCCGCATCGACGATCACCAGGAGTTCGGGATGGTGTTTCCGTACAATGCCGGTAAAGTTCTCCGGCGCGGTGGCACAGGTGATGGCCATGCCGTCATCTCCACGGATGTTGTCTGCGATATAGCACCCCGCCCCGCCGTCACCATGCAGGCGGTTGCCGACCCCGGAGAGGATCTTCATACTACGGTTTCGTCGCTGATGGATGTTAAGGGGTCGCACACCGGCGATGGGATGGTTGCACCAGACTCATTTAGTGGGTCTGGCGCCAATTGATCATCATTACGAGGTGAACGACAAGTGACACGAATCCAGACCTTTGCAGGCATACTCTGTATCGCCTTTCTCTGCGTCGCACCCGTGATGGGTGCGGATGAGCCTGTATCGGCGATTGACAACTACAACAACGCAGTCGACCTGGCATCTGCCGGAGAGTATGAAGAGGCCCTCGTCGCCGTAGACGCAGCCCTCTCCTCGAATGCGAACTTTACGCTTGCCCTTGCTACAAAATCCGGGATCCTCTCTGCAATGGAGCAGTATGATGAAGCACTCGTTGCAGCGGATGCTGCCATCACATCCAATCCTGAGATGGCATACGGATATGTGGCACAGACGAGCGCCCTTGTAGGCATGGGCCGAAACGAAGAGGCGGCAGAATCGGCTGAATCGGCTCTTGAACGGGATCCGGAAAATCTGGAAGCATTGATCATCCTGGGAACTGCCTACGGCAACCTCGGCATGTACGAACGGGAGCTGGAGGTCAGTGAAGAGGCCCTTACGCTCTATCCGGGCGATCCCCGCGCCATATCAAATAAGGCGTACGCGGAGTTCATGCTCTCCGGAAAGACGCCGGGACCGACGCCTGCTCCCCTCTCCCTTCTTCCCCTGTTCGGAGGAGTTGCTCTTCTCTGTCTGGTCCGGCTGAGAAGAGGCTGACCTCTTCAAAAAAAAATTAGAAAAATCGAGTGCGCCGACCGGGACTCGAACCCGGGTTTAGGCGTTGGCAACGCCTAGTGATAACCACTACACTATCGGCGCCTGTCTGAAACAGTGCTCTACCATATTCTCACTTCAGCCATATAATGGTTGTGAATTGGAAATCCGCGCCTCATTTCTCCCTTTTAAACTATTCGATCTGGATGGTTCATGCCCACACATCCCGCCCTGACCGGGGGAAAAGGCGAAGATGCCCCCTTGTAACCAAAAATGTGGGATAGCAATGTTAATTGTTAAAAAAACCAATCCTTTTGTTATGATCCCCCTCGTGCATGACCTGCGTGGCCGCCGTGTTGTAATTGCAGGCGGAGGAGCGGTCGGTGCACGCAAAGCAGCATATTTTGAAGGAGAATGCGATGTGGTTGTCCTCAGCAGATCATTTCATCCCGCCTTTTCGGGGATGGATGTGGAATGCGTGAAGGTTGATATTTCAGCGACCCCTGATGCCCTGCTCAGGTCATATGTGCGCGGAAGTGCCCTCGTCATTGCAGCGACCTCGGATGAAGAGGTAAACAACCGGATTGTAAAACTCTGCCGTGAGGAAGGTGTTTCCAGCAATAATGCACAGGGAGTCGCCGGGGATGTACTCCTCCCTGCGATCATACGCGGGGACGATTATTGCATCGCCATCACAACGATGGGGAAGAGTCCCGCGATCTCCCGGTTCATCAGGGAAACGATCGAGGTCGAACTCGACGGTATCGATGATATGATCATCCTCCAGCAGCATCTGCGCGCCGAACTGAAGAAGAGAATTCCGGCGCAGGAACAACGGGCCGGCATTCTTGCTGCGGTTCTCGAAGATCCTGAAATCCAGGCTGCTCTGGAGCAGGGTGTTGTGCCGGCACAGGAACTGGCACTAAGGAAGTACTGTCCATGACCGGGGAATTATTTACTCAGGTGGCCTGCGCGGGGATAAATCATCATACTGCAGGCATAGCCGATATCGAAGCCTTCAGGTTTGAAGATGAAGTGCTTCTCCTCGAAGAGGCGCGGGAATGGTTCAGGGGGGCGCTCATCCTCCAGACCTGCAACAGGATTGAACTTATGGTCGACGGCGATGCAGCGTCCCTTGCTGCGTTTCTCGAGCATCATGGACGGACAGGGTTCTGGACGCTCGAAGGGCGCAGTGCACTGATGCATATGCTGGAACTTGCGGCCGGCATGGATTCCATGGTCGTAGGGGAGGACCAGATCCTCGGCCAGATGAAGGGGGCGCTCTCCCTTTCCCAGCAGGCGGGGGTATGCAGCCCTATCGTCGACCTCTGCGTAACGAAGGCGGTGCATGTCGGCATCGAGGTCCGAAAACGAACAAATATCAACAAGGGTGCGGTCTCCATCGGCTCTGCAGCGGTCGAACTCGCCGAGGAGTGTCTGGGCACCCTGGACGGACGCCATATCCTCGTGGTCGGTGGCGGTGAGATGGGGATGCTCGTTACCCAGGCACTTGCAGCACGGGATCTGACCGCCATCTATGTTACCAACCGGACCTTCGAACGTGCCGTATCGCTGGCGCGCAAAGTAGGCGGGAAAGCGGTGCGCATGGACGATCTCTACCGGTATGCGCCGCTTGCCGACGTCATCATCTCCTGCACAGCTGCTCCCCATCCGATCATCAAAAAGGACGCCATATGCACGGTGATGAGTGAGAGAATCTGGCCGCTTGACACCTCGCCGAAACCTCTCATCATCGTCGATATCGCCCAGCCGCGGGATGTGGAACCGGAAGTCGGCGGGATCGAAGGGGTGCATCTCTTCACCATCGATGATCTGAAAATGGTCAGCGAGAAGAACATGACCAGCAGGAAGATGGAGGCTGATGAGGCTACGGCCTATCTGAATGCCGAGCTGGAACAGTTTATTGTGCTCTTCAACCGGACTGCCGCAAATGCAGTTCTGGCAGAACTCTACACCTGGGCAGAGGTCATCCGGATCAGGGAGCGTGATCATGCCGTTGCACGCCTGAAAAGCGGACTGGCCGATCCTTCGGAGGTCATAGATGACCTTTCGCGGGTCCTCGCGAAAAAGCTCCTGCTTGACGCCACCTTCTCCGTTCGCTCAAGCGCTGAATGCGGAGAACTCGAATATGCCCAGAGCCTCGTCCGGGCAATCACCAAAGGAGAAAAAGTATGTTTCCCGAAAGACGCTTACGACGCCTGAGAACACGAGCACTCCAGCCCCTCCTGAGAGAGACGGTGCTCACCAGAAACGATTTGATAGCACCGGTATTTGTGGATGAAACCATCGGCAGCCCCGTTCCGATTTCATCCATGCCGGGTCAGTTCCGCCACTCTGTCGGGGATGTAGCTGACTATGTCCGTTCACTGCATGAACTTGGCATACGTGCGGTGGTCCTCTTCGGGGTTCCCGCCGCAAAGGACGCGGAGGCGACTGAAGCATGGAACCCCGACGGCATCATCCAGCGGACAGTCCGGGCACTGAAAAACGAGATCCCTGAGATGGTTCTCATCACCGATGTCTGTGCCTGCGAGTATACGGACCATGGCCACTGTGGCATTGTAGGCGACAGCCCCTGCGGTCCGGATCTCCTGAATGACCCATCTCTTGAACTTATGGCGCGTATCGCCCTCTCCCATGCCCGGGCAGGAGCGGACATGGTTGCACCCTCATGCATGCTGGATGGCATGGTCATGGCAATCCGCGAAGAACTCGACTGCAATGGATATGAGGATATTCCCATCATGTCGTACTCGACAAAGTTTGCGAGCGCGCTGTACGGACCTTTCAGGGATGCCGTGGATTCAGGGTATTCGTTTGGGGATCGCACGACCTACCAGATGTCCCCTGCCAATGCGCGCGAGGCATTTCTGGAGTCAAAGACCGATGCGAAGGAATGCGCCGACATCCTGATGGTCAAACCCGCCGGGATGTACCTGGATGTCATCGCCAAGGTTGCCACCATTGGTCTTCCGGTAGCCGCCTACCAGGTGAGCGGGGAATATGCCATGATAAAGGCGGCAGCGATTAACGGATGGATAGATGAAAGAGAGGTGATGATGGAGAGCCTTCTGTGCATCAAACGTGCAGGAGCGGACCTGATTATCACCTATTTTGCAGAAGATGCAGCACGGTGGATGATGAATGAAGAGTGAAGATTTTTTCAATGAGGCGAAGGGGCTCATGCCCGGAGGTGTCTCAAGCCCGGTCCGGGCAATCAGCCCGTACCCCTTTTACACGCGCTCTGCTGCCGGGTCGCGGCTGGTAACGGAGGACGGCGATGAACTCCTGGACTGCTGTCTGGGATACGGGCCGATGATCATGGGGCATGCCCATCCGAAAGTGCGTGAGGCGATTGATGAACAACTGGCCTCAGGATGGCTGTACGGGACGCCCTCAGAACGGGAACTGACGCTTGCCCGAAGGGTCGTGGGGGACCATCCATCCATTGATATGGTCAGGTTTGTGTCAAGCGGTTCGGAGGCGACCATGGCGGCCATCCGTCTTGCCCGGGGGTACACGGGGAAGAAGGATATCATCAAGATCGAAGGAGGATTTCACGGGGCGCATGACGGAGTGCTGATCAAGGCAGGGTCCGGTGCGACGACCATGGGGGTGCCGGATTCCGCGGGGGTGATTGAAGATGTCGTCGCCCATACCGCACAGGTCCCTTACAACAATACCGGAGCACTCAGTGACCTTCTCGAGAAAAACGAGGATATTGCAGCGTTCATCCTCGAACCTGTGCTGGGCAATATCGGCACCATTCTCCCTGAAGACGGGTACCTGAAGGAGGTGAGGGCCATCACCCGGGAGCATGATGTCCTTCTCATATTCGATGAAGTGATCACCGGGTACCGCCTCGGTATCGGTGGTGCGCAGGTAAAGTACGGCATCCGGCCGGACATCACCACTCTTGGCAAGATTATCGGCGGCGGTCTGCCGATCGGGTGTTTCGGCGGCAGGAGGGAGATCATGGAGATGGTCGCACCATCGGGCCCGGTCTACCAGGCCGGGACGTTCTCGGGCAATCCGCTCTCTCTTGCAGCTGGCGATGCGACGCTGGATTATCTGTCCGGGCACAGTTCGGTCTACGATCAGATGGAAGAACATATCCGCGCCCTCGGCGAATCCCTTCCGGCCGCCTCCCGCGATTCCTTCGTACGGCTTGGGTCGATGTTCAAGCTCTACTTCAGGGACGCCCCCCCGAAGAATTATATTGAGGCAAAGGAGAGCGATACGGTGCGGTTCGGCATTTTCTGGAAGAAGATGCTCTCTTCAGGGGTGTTCCTTCCGCCGTCACAGTATGAGACGAATTTCCTTTCTGTGGCCCATTCTGAGAGTGACGTGGAGACGTTAGCCGGAGCCTACAACGCATGCCTCTGAAGGTCGGGACACGCGGGTCACGCCTCGCGATGGCACAGACCACCACGGTCTGTGATATGCTCCGGTCACGGGGCATTGATACGGAAGTCGTACCCATCGGAACCGTTGGAGACGACCGGACCGGTGTTCCGATGCACAAGGTCGGCGGGCAGGGGATCTTCGTGCGTGCGCTGGATGATGCCATCCTTGCCGGAGAGATCGATTGTGCCGTTCACAGCATGAAAGACATCCCGGCAAAGCGCCCCGGGGGCCTTTCGACCTGTGCAATCCTCCGGAGGGATTCCCCCGCCGACTTTCTCGTCCACACCTGCCCCCTTGAGGAGGTGAAGGTGGTCGGGACATCGAGCACGCGAAGGAGGGCACAGTTGCTGCGCAGCGGCCTTGATGTCGAGGTAAAGGAACTCAGGGGCAATGTCGATACCCGCCTTCGTAAACTTGACGAGGGGATGTATGATGCGATTGTCCTCGCCGAGGCGGGAATGCAGCGGCTGGATATGGATCTTCCCGGGACCCGTCTTCTTCCGCAGTGGTTTGTGCCGTCCCCGAACCAGGGGACGATCGCCGTTGTGGCACGAGACAACCCGGAGATTATCGAAATGCTGAGTATTCTGGATGATGTTGCTACGCGACGTGATGTCGAAGTCGAGCGGGCGGTCATGGAAGAGATCGGCGGCGGGTGCTTTACGCCTCAGGGTGTCTATTGCAGTGAAGGATTCCTGATTGCCGAGGTTCTCTCCCTGGACGGGACGCGCTGGGAGCGCATAGAAGATAATGGCGACTCGGTACTCGAGGGAAGGATGATCGGGCAAAAACTCCACTCGATCGCCTATGATTTAATCGAAGAAGCACGGGTAACACTGGGTGTGTAAATGACGGGAAAAGTATACCTGGTAGGTTCCGGTCCGGGAGGACTCGGGCTGATGGCGAAGCGGGCACAGGAGGTGCTTGAGGCCGCGGATGTCATTCTCTTCGACCAGCTTCCGGGCGAGGAGGTGCTCTCCTCCCTACCCGGGACGGCTGAGAAGGTTGATGTCGGCAAGTATGGTGGCAGGCACACCCTCGAACAGGACGAAATAGAAGCCCTGATGGTGAAATACGCACAGGAAGGGAAGCGTGTTGTCCGCCTCAAAGGAGGGGATTCATTCCTCTTCGGGCGCGGCGGCGAAGAGATGGAGACGATGAGGGAGCATGGCATCCCGGTTGAGGTGGTGCCGGGCATCACCAGCGCCATTGCCGTGCCCGAATGCGTCGGTATCCCGGTGACCCACCGGAAATGGGCAAGCCAGGTCACCATCCTCACGGGTCACGAAGATCCGACAAAGGAAGAATCCGCCCTGAACTGGCGCTGGCTTGCACAGTCTCCCGGAACGCTGGTCATTTTGATGGGAGTCAAAAATCTTCCCCGGATTGCTGCGGCACTGGTGGCCGGGGGCATGGATGCCGCAAAACCGGTCGCGATCATCGAGCGGGGGATGCGGCCCGACCAGCGTGTCACCGTTGGGACGCTTGCGGACATTGCAGCAAAGGCATCAGCGGCGGAAGTGCGGCCGCCGGCCATCATCGTCATCGGCGAGGTGGTCACTCTCTACCGCGACGGTTCAGAGGGTGCAATGCACATCACCGATTAATCCCCTTTTTTCCAGGGCATATGCCCCGGCGCCGAGGAGTGGCGCATACCCTTCCAGTGAGCTGATACTGATCCGCGGGAGGGGCAAATACCGGTCCGTCCGTTCGATCATGGGACCAAGCAGGAGGTCGGCATGTTCACGAATGAGGGGGCCGTCAAAGACGATATGCTCCGGTTCGTAGGCGGCTATCACGTTCGAGAGGCCTCGTCCATTGACCGCCGCAAGAGCCTCCGTAAATCCGCTGAAGTCCTTATGCTCCCGTATGGCTTTGAAGACCTCAGGTGCGGAAGATGGATGTTCATGCCTGATCCGGCCGGGGAGGTGCATTTCGCGCCATCTTCTGAAAAAAGCAGGAATCGCCGTACCGGATGCATAGGCCTCCCAGTGGCCGTTGCCGCCGCACCCGCAGGGGAGGGCATAGGTGGAATCCACACACATATGGCCGACTTCTGCTGCATTTCCGTTACTGCCGGCAATGAGCCTTCCTCCGGCAATCACACCCGCACCGATACCGCTTGACATGGTGATGTATACGAGCTCGTCGGTCCCTTTCAACGGCCCGAACACCACCTCTGCAAGTGCTCCGGCCGCGCAGTCGTTGAGCAGATACACCGGCAGGTCGAATGTCTCGCGCAGGGGGCCGGAGATCTCTATCCTCTCAAACGGCATATTGGGACTTTGAACGATAGCCCCCGATGAGAGATCAAGAGGGCCTGCGGCGGCAATCCCGATGGCCGCTGCCTGTTGGGCCCCATCTTCCCGTAGCAGATCGCGGGCGGCAAGGATCACCGAACGGGTGACATCATCCGGCGTCCGGCAGGTCTGTCGCAGGTTCTCCTTTTTCAGGAGGTCCGTTTTGCCGGTTGGCGATATCCTGCCCGAGCGTATGTGGGTTGCGCCGATATCAACGCCGATGACGGTGTTGCCTTGATTCGTCGTATTCACGTTCTCTTCTCCACATCTAGAACGGTTCTGAGGACCGAAATTTTCCGACCCTTCTTTTTTAACGTTTCCCGTTCATGATGATATGAAGATCCATGCGCAGCGATGAGGTAAAAAAAGGGTATACCCGGGCCCCGAACCGTTCTCTTCTGAGAGCGCTTGGCGTGACTGACCGGGAGATGGAATTGCCGTTTATCGGTATCGCAAATTCCTGGAATACTGTTGTACCGGGCCACACGCACCTCCGCCAGCTTGCCGAACGTATCCGTGAGGGAGTTTCTGCCGGGGGGGGAGTTCCTTTTGAATTCAATACCATCGGCATCTGCGACGGCATTGCAATGGGCCATGAGGGGATGCGCTATTCGCTTCCCTCACGGGAGACCATCGCAGACTCGGTGGAACTCATGATACAGGCGCACCGGTTTGACGGCCTGGTCTGCCTCTGCACCTGTGACAAAATTGTTCCCGGGATGCTGATGGCGGCAGCAAGGTGCAATATCCCGGCAATCGTGGTTACCGGCGGGCCGATGCTTTCCGGTCGCTCTGCCGGCAAGGACCTGTCCCTTATCGACGTGTTTGAAGGAGTCGGGAGAGTATCGGCAGGAACGATGAGCGAGGACGAACTGCAGGAGCTTGAGAAGTGCGCAATGCCGGGATGCGGGAGTTGTCAGGGTCTCTATACCGCAAATACCATGGCCTGCATGACAGAGGCACTTGGGATGTCGCTTCCGCGATGCGCAGCAATTCCTGCTGTCCATGCGGAAAAACTTGCCATCGCACGTGAGAGCGGTGAGCGGGTGGTCTCGCTCGTCCGGGACAATATCCGGCCGCGCGACATCATCACCCGGGCGAGCATGCGCAATGCGATTCGGGTGGACATGGCACTCGGGGGGTCTACCAACACCGTTTTGCACCTGATGGCCATCGCCGAAGAGGCGTCGGTACCAGTGACGCTTGAGGATTTCAACGAGATCGGCAATGCTGTACCACACATATGCCATATGCAGCCCGGCGGTCCCCACTCGATGGAAACCCTCTATTATGCCGGAGGTATTCCCGGAGTGCTCCACCGTCTTCTTCCATACCTGGAGGGAGGGATGACCACTTCAGGAGAAGATGTCCGCGCCATAGCAGAAGCAGCACCCATCCTGGATGCCTCTGTGATCCGGCCTCTTGAGAACCCGGTGCACAGCGCCGGAGGCCTGAAAATCCTGAAGGGAAGCCTTGCCCCCGCGGGGAGTGTCATCAAGGCCGCGGCCGTGAATGATGCCATGTGGGAGCACACCGGTCCGGCCCGGGTGTTCGATTCCGAGAAGAACGCAATGGAAGCCATCCTCTCCGACCGCATCAGGGAGGGTGATGTCATCGTCCTCAGGTACGAAGGGCCGGCGGGCGCCCCGGGAATGCCGGAGATGCTCTCCCCCACCTCCGCCATCATGGGCAGGGGGATGACACGGGTTGTGCTCATTACCGACGGGAGGTTCTCCGGCGGAACCCGCGGCCCCTGCATCGGCCATGTCGCCCCGGAAGCAGCCGTCGGAGGGCCAATCGCCCTGGTCGAGGAAGGGGATGCCATTGCAATTGACCTGAACAAAAAGACGATCGATCTTCTCGTGGATGCGCAGGAACTGGAGAGAAGGCGCGCGGCATGGAAACCGCCGCAGTCATCGCTCGAAGGGGTGCTCCTCCGCTATTCAAGGATGGTGGGTCAGGCAGACCGCGGTGCGGTCATGAAAAAATAATTTTTTACCGAACATCGGCATGATTATGTATCAATCCCTTCCCGATACTGAAAACACGGACAGGGGGATAATTCCGGCGATATCCCTCTCTGGAAAAAACTGTAATGCCCATTTCTCATTTCTTATCAATCAATACTTTTGATTAAGGGAAAATGGGTAATTGGATATGCTCGGGAATGATTCAGGTGGTTACTCTGGTATCCGCTCCCCGGTTCTGGGCATGAGTGAGAATGACCCTCCCACCGCCCGTCTCTGCCATCACGTCCTCCGCAGCCTTACGTGCGTCCTGCATTCCGGTGTCACCGATCGCATAGACCGTCGGACCGAAGGAACTCAGTCCGGCACATGCAGCATCCGTCGTCCGGAGAGCTTCGATGAGCGTGCGGATAGACGGGGGCTGAAGGCTGTGCTCAATCCTTTTGAACCCTACTCCCTGAATCGCATTCACTGCGCATCCAAAGAGATCAAGGTCTTTTTCCACGATACCCGGGAGCATCTGCATGAGGACCGCATGGCAGAGGGCCTGGACGTCGCCTATGGGAACAGGGCAGTGCCGGCCGAAGATATCCAGTTCTGTTTTTCCGTTTGCCCCCTCGGAAGCGTCCGGGATGGCCAGAAGAATCTGCCAGTCTTCGGGGAACGGGTGCCTGAAGAGCACCGGTGCCGGTGGCACCCCGCCTGAAGCAGACGAAGGGCGGAAGTCGGTTTTCTCCCCTTGGGGGCCAAAACTGTGCCCTCCGTCGATGACGAACCCGCCTGACTCGAATACCGCAGTTCCTATCCCCGAGGTGCCTCCTCTCCCGGTGCATGCCGCCATCTCCCTGACGGTGAGGTGGCGGGGCTGGAAGAGTTCGAGGATGGCACGGGTGGTGGCGAGATCGAGCTGGGTGCCGCTCCCAAGGCCGATATGACCCGGATAGCTGTGATGCAGGGTGATTTCGATCCCCTCTCCGACGCCAAGTATGGCAAGGATCTTTTCTGCCGTATTTTTAACCCGTTCTGTTTGGGGCGCGCTATCTTCGTCTGCTCTGACGAGGAGTTCGCTGCCCCGCCTCGCCTCGACGACGATGGACGGTTCTTCAACCGCAAGCCCGATCCCGCCGTCAACCCTGCCCGATATTCCATTCATATCGATAAGGCCCATATGGATCCGTGCCGGGGCCTCCACGATCACGCGTCTTTCGTCGGTGAAATTGGAATAGGGGAAGGTCTCCCGTATGGCGATGAGTGGTTTTCCCTTCGTGATGATCCGGTACCTGCGCGAGAGGAGGGGTTCCCGGGTAAAAATCCCCAGTATGTCACTTATCGCGCGGTCAGCCCTGCAAGCCTTCACGTCGTCCAGTTCGCGCCGGGCCTCGATATGGTGCATCTGCATGATCCGCCCGATAGGGATGTCGGCCCTCATAAGATCGTCCCTGAACGAAGGGTCAAGCCGGGAGAGCGGGGTGTCTGATACGGCATACAGGAGTGCCCTCCCCGTCCCGCTCTCATTTAACGTTACTATGCGGTGGTTAACCGGCTCTCCTGACCGGATACCCAGTGACGCGGCAACGCGGTCACCTGCAGGCACCACCTCCTGTGTGAGCGTCTTGACCGTCACCTCGCAGCCCAGCGCGTTTTCGAGGAGGGTCGTCACCGAACCGTCTGTGCCGAGAAGGATCTTCTGCATCGGCGAGAGGGTGCCGATCTTGGATTCCAGCTCCCTGATTTTCCGCGTGATTTTGAATGAAGTCATGGGTTTTTCCGTCATTGGTCTTCACCGTGGGGCGTCCCTGGAAGGACATAGAGGTAGGAAACGATGAGATTCGCGACCATGATGCCTATAGCTGGTCACATCCTCAGATTTAGGATTGCCAATCTTCAGTGGTCCGCAGGAGAACTTCATCCTTTTCATCCTGCAGGTGAGCCCTTGATGTGCTGAGATGGTTCAGGCATGACCGTATCATAGATTGGGTTTTCCATATGTGATATCCCCCAGTGGGGGACACACAAAAAAATTGCAAAAGGAAAAGATCGAATGGCCGTCTCCGGCCGAAAGACGGCTCAGGCCAACTCGGCATTGAGGGCTTCGCGGATCAGGGGGAGTGAGATTCGCCCGATGGGGACAAGTCTCCCGTTGATGAGGATGATCGGCAGCGGCGGCTGGTGCTCCTCGACGATCTGCATGATCTTGTCCGGGACATTCTCATCGAGCCAGGTGAGCGTCATCTCCACCTGTTCCCCGTATTCCTTTGTGATTTCTCTTTGAAGGGCAAAGAATGCCTTTTCCAGACTTTCACTCGGTGCGCACCGTTCCAGGCCACAGGTCCGGGTTTCGTCGCATGGAAACGGACCGCAGGGACCATCGCTGAAACCGACAATCTCCATCAGGACATGATCTGTCATTGCACTAAGGTTGTCTCAAGGAAGTATTAGGAAATGTCGAAAACGGCCATCCCTCCGGGGAAGATAGAGGAGGGCAGGCACTATCGAAATCCCTGGCGCTATCAACATTACGAGTTTTTAATAAGATTCTGAACACAATGAGTATGGTAATTCAATGAAGGCAGTCCTGGGTCTGGAAAATGGTGAATATATCGTAGGAGAGGGATTCGGTGTGGAAGGGTTCTGTGCCGGAGAACTCGTATTCACGACCCAGATGGGCGGATATATGGAGGCCTTGAGCGACCCCAGTTACCGGGGTCAGATTCTCATGTTCACCTATCCGCTTATCGGTAATTATGGGGTCGACGAGAAAAATTTCCAGAGTCCGCAGATTCACGCAAAGGGGTGTGTAGTCCGCGAACTCTGTGCAGTACCCGAGGCGCGACCGTCAGTAGGGGATTATTTTGAAGAACATGGCCTTCTGGGAATTTCAGGTGTCGATACCCGGCGGCTTACCATAAAAACGCGCGTGAACGGTACCCTGAAGGCTGCACTCATTGTCGGGGACAATAACGCTGAGTATGCCGTGGAGTGTGCCCGCAATCAGCCTCCGATTTCCGAGATTGATCTCATCCCCGGGGTCTCCTGCAAAGCCCCGTATCGCATTCCCGGTACGGGTAAGAGAATTGCAGTGATTGATCTCGGCATCAAAAAGAATATTGCGCGGAGTCTGCTCAGAAGGGGCGCAGATCTCTATATATTCCCGCACAATGCACGGGCGGATGAGATTGAGGCAGTCAAACCGGAGGCGCTCTTTGTGACCAACGGGCCGGGCGACCCCGTGCTTGCCACGGGAGCAGTCCAGTGCGTAAAGGATATGCTGGGAACCATCCCGGTCTTTGGGATCTGCATGGGAAATCAGGTGGCAGCTCTCGCCGTCGGTGCAGAGACCTATAAGATGAAATTCGGCCACCGCGGCTCGAACCAGCCGGTTAGGGATACAACAGGCAGGATTTACATCACTACCCAGAATCATGGATTTGCTGTCGACGGCGACACGCTCCCGGGAGAATGTGATATATTCTACACCAACGTCAATGACGGGACAGTCGAAGGATTCTACTCCAAAGACCTGGGACTTTATACCGTGCAGTTCCATCCCGAAGCCCACGCGGGTCCGCATGATACGGAACGGGTAATTTTTGATACGTTCTACCGGAGGATACCCTGATGCCACGACGCGAGGATATTAAAAAAGTGCTCCTGATAGGCTCTGGGCCTATCCAGATAGGTCAGGCGGCAGAATTCGATTTTTCAGGATCCCAGGCGTGCCGGGCGCTACGCGAGGAAGGTGTTGAGGTAGTACTGGTTAACTCCAATCCGGCGACAATCCAGACGGACCCTGAGATGGCGGATGTGATCTATGTCGAGCCGATAAAGCCGGACATCATCGCAAAGATCATCGCGAAGGAAAAACCGCAGGGAATTTTGTCCGGCATGGGTGGACAGACCGGCCTTAACATGACCGCCGAACTTGCCGAGATGGGCGCCCTCGAGGGCGTGGAGATTCTCGGAACACCGCTTGAAGCAATTTATCGCGGGGAAGACCGGGAAAAGTTCCGCAGCCTGATGCAGGAGATAGGCGAGCCCGTTCCCAGGAGCATGATCCTCAACAATCTCGAGCAGATCGATGAAGCGCTGGATATGGTTGGTCTGCCCGCGATCATCCGTCCTGCATATACCCTTGGTGGTGCAGGCGGCGGTGTTGCACATACGCCCGAAGACCTTCGGCGGATCGTCGAGATGGGTCTCCAGAGGTCCAGGATTCGTCAGGTCCTGATTGAAGAGAGCGTCATTGGCTGGAAGGAGATCGAGTTTGAGGTCATGCGCGATGCGGCAGATACCTGTATCATCATATGTGGTATGGAGAATGTGGATGCGATGGGTATCCATACCGGTGAGAGCATCGTCGTCGCCCCGATACTTACCCTGAGAGACGATGAATTCCAGAAACTCAGGAGTGCGTCCCTGAAGATCATCCGTGCCCTCGACGTGCAGGGGGGATGCAATGTCCAGCTTGCCTACAAGGATGGAGATTACCGGGTCATCGAGGTAAACCCGCGGGTGTCACGGTCCTCCGCCCTTGCCTCAAAGGCAACCGGCTACCCGATTGCCCGGGTGGCGGCGAAGATTGCCATCGGCATGCGGCTGGACGAGATCATGAATAGTGTCACCGGATGCACTCCGGCTTCCTTCGAACCTGCCATCGATTACGTCGTTGTCAAGGTGCCCCGCTGGCCGTTTGACAAGTTTCCCAATGCGGACAGGACGCTCACCACGGCGATGAAGTCGACCGGTGAGGTCATGGCCATCGGGCGCACGCTTGAAGAGGCGTTCATGAAGGCGATGCGTTCCCTGGACACCGATATCAACCGGCACACCTCAAAGTCGGAGATACGCATGCTCCTTGCAAATCCCACGGATGAGCGTTTCGGGTGCATATTTGACGCATTCCGTGAAGGATTCTCAGTCGAGGAAGTCTCGGCACTCACCTATATCTCCCCCTTCTTCCTGGAAAAGATGAAGAATGTCGTTACAATGGAGACTGCTCTCGTAAACGGCCCTGTGTCGGATGACCTGATCATCGCTGCTAAACGATATGGGTTTTCGACGAAAGACATAGCGTCCCTCTCCGGCGTCCCTGAAGAGCGTATCAGCACGCTTGCACCGCTTCCTTCCTATAAGATGGTGGATACGTGTGCTGCAGAATTCCCTGCAACAACGCCGTATTTCTACTCGACATGGGAGGACGAAACCGAGGTTGTGCGGGATGGAAAGGGCAAAGTGCTCATTCTTGGGTCAGGCCCGATTAGGATTGGGCAGGGAATCGAGTTTGATTACTGTACGGTCCATGCGGTGAAGGCCCTGCGTGAGGAAGGGGTTGAGGTACATATCGTCAACAACAACCCGGAAACCGTCTCAACCGACTATGATACTTCCGACCGGCTGTTCTTCGAACCGATGCAGCTGGAGGATGTTGTCAATATTCTCCGGTCTGATACCTATGCAGGCGTCATGGTCCAGTTTGGTGGGCAGAATTCCGTTAACCTGGCATTGCCTCTGGAAAAGGCTATTGCAGATTACGGCCTCTCGACAAAAATTCTCGGGACTGCCCCGAATGCCATGGACCTGGCAGAGGACCGCGACCGTTTCAGCCAGCTTTTGATCAAACTGGACATCCCCTCTCCTGCAAACAGTTCCGCCCACTCCGAGGAAGAGGCAATGAGGATTGCGGAAAGGATTGGCTATCCGCTTCTCGTCCGTCCGTCCTATGTCCTCGGAGGAAGGGCAATGGAGCTCGTTCATGATGATGTGGAATTGCATACCTACATCAAGGAGGCGGTGAGGGTCAGCCGTGCACATCCCGTCCTCATAGACTCGTTCCTCCAGAATGCCATTGAGATCGACGTCGATGCCGTCTGTGACGGGGAGGATGTTCTCATCGGGGGCATAATGGAACACATTGAGGAAGCCGGTGTCCATTCTGGTGATTCTGCCTGCGTCATTCCCCCGCAGTCGCTCACACCCGAAGTCATCAAAACTGTTCGTGAGTATACGAAGAAACTTGCACTTGGTATAGGTGTCGTCGGCCTCATCAATATCCAATACGCTGTCAAGGATGGCGTGGTGTATGTGCTGGAGGCAAATCCACGTGCAAGCAGGACCGTTCCGTTTGTGTCAAAGGCAACCGGGATGCCTCTTGCAAAGATCGCAGCAAAAACGATGCTCGGATTAAAAATCCGCGACCTCGGTGTCCGCGAACCGCAGATAGGGCATGTTGCTGTCAAAGAAGTGCTGCTCCCATTCAATAAACTGCCGGGTGTCGATATCGTACTCGGACCCGAGATGAAGTCCACCGGAGAAGTCATGGGGATTGACTATGACTTTGGGCGGGCTTTTTACAAGGCGAGCATCTCTGCTGACAACGAGATTCCTCTCGAGGGGGACGTGTTCATATCCGTCGGCGATGCACACAAGGATGACGTAATCGCCATTGCACGGCAGCTGCATGAACAGGGGCTGACCATCTACGGAACCGAAGGGACCGTCGAAAGGCTTGAAGAAGCCGACATCCCTGCAAATCTGGTGCGGAAGGTGCAGGAAGGATCCCCGAACGTCATCGACCTGATGCGCCGCGGTGAACTCAGCCTTATCATCAATGCACCCTCGGGGAAGTACTCCCGGATCGATCATATGAAGATAATGCGGGCCGCCCTTGACTACAACATCCCGTACATCACGACGATGCAGGCGGCGCGTGCGGCGACACAGGCAATTGTCAGCCTGAAAAAGGATCAGATCACCATCGAACCGCTGTCGCATTATCACCGGTGAGAATGCGCATAAGATCAGAAGAATGCCAGTGAAGAGCCGAAAGGGTCTCGATGAGGACCCGGAAGCAGCCTTTTTTTCCCTCCTGGACAGGCGGGGGCAAGACGACATCTCCATAGATCTCTTCAGGACGATCATATGGGACCATTATCACGCATGTGCACGGCCGATGGCGTGGCGGGAGACCTTGGACCCCTATTGCATCTATGTATCCGAAGTCATGCTTCAGCAGACGCAGGTTAAGAGGGTGAAGATGAAATATCCTGAATTTGTCGGGGCATTCCCGGATTTCCCCTCTCTTGCCCGGGCCCCCCTCGGCGAGATTCTCCATGTCTGGCAGGGGATGGGGTACAACCGGAGGGCAAAACTGATGAAGGCGGCTGCTGAACGGATTGTAAGTGAATTCGGGGGGAATCTTCCCCGTGATGTTGCCGCCCTCAGGACCCTTCCCGGCCTGGGGCCGGCAACGGCGGGGTCGGTTGCGGCATTTGCGTACAATATCCCTGTGGTCTTTATCGAGACCAATATCCGCAGGGTGTTTATTCATTTCTTCTTCCGGGAGAGGGAGGATGTTGCGGATTCGGAGATTCTCCCGCTCGTCGAACGATCCCTTGACCGGGCACATCCCCGTGAATGGTACTATGCACTCATGGACTACGGTGCGATGCTGAAACAGAAGGTGAATAACCCAAATCTTCGCAGCAGGGCCTACAAACGGCAGTCCTCGTTTGAAGGTTCTTCGCGGCAGGTGAGGGGGAAAATACTTCGCCTCATCCTGGACATGGGGCCGACGGACCGGGAAACCATCCATCGCCGGATTGCCGATGATAAAGGGCGTGGAGAGACGATTATCGGGGAATTGATTGCCGAAGGGTTTCTGGAGGCAGACGAAGATGGGACGATCCGCATCGCAGACTAACATATTCACGATGAAACCAGTTTTATAAATATTCAGAGATCATAGGGTCTGTTTGATCTGTCAAACATGGCAGGGAGACGGATATGACAACGGATAATATGGCGGTCGGATGGCCGCAGAAAGGTTCATGGGTAGTCCGGCTTTTCATCCTGCTCACGATGGCGGCAATGATTTGTGGGGGTTGCACAGCATCATCGCCGGGTGCCGAGCTTGAGTGGCAGTATCCGGCAGGGACGAATTTCTATGACTGTGACATCTCACCGGACGGGATGTACGTCGCGACAGGGACCTATAATTCCCAGGTGATGCTCCTATCCATCGAGGGTGAACGGCTCTGGGGCCGCAATACCGGATCACCGGTGTGGGGTGTTGCGGTCTCATCCGGGGCGATGTATGTTGCTGCAGGTACGGATAAGGGAGATCTCTTTCTTTACGATCACATGGGCAACCTCCTGTGGTCCGCACCGTTTTCCGGCAAAGTGAACGATGTAGCGATCACGGCCGACGGATCACGCATTGCCTTGGCATGCAGTGACGGCTACCAGTATGTCTTTGACAGCGATGGTGCCGAAGTCTGGAAATTCCGTGCATCTTCGGGGGTACTCTCAACGGCTATCTCAGAGGACGGGAGGTATATTGCCGCCGGAACCCGTGATTTTGTCATCAGTGTGTTCGATGGTGAAGGTGAGAGGCTCTGGAATCACCGGATCGACGGGCAGGTCTTCGGTGTCGACATTTCCCCGGACGGAGGAAGCCTGATTGCAGGAGGAAATGATGCCTATGCTTATGTCTTCGATATCGAAGGAACGCTGATAAAAAAGATACCGCCGTCTTCAAAGGTGAATGATGTATCATCTGCCGGTTTGGGAGCCTACTTTGCCCTTGCACAGAATGACAACATTGTCTTCGTATATGACAATGACGCAAAACCAGTTGCCAAACGAACAGCCTCGGCAACAATAAACGGGGTCTCCCTGGCGGGTGACGGGATGCGCCTTGCGGTAGCCTCCTCCGACGGCACCCTGTATCTCTACTCGCTTCCGGCACCGGCCATGCCGACGACCTCCATACCGACTGCTTCTCCGGGACCGGAACCGACATCGATTCCGGAAGGAACGGGCCTTCTCTCCATCAGTTCAACCCCCTCCGGTGCGACGGTCTACATTGACAACCATATGGAAGGGAGCACTCCCCTGACCTCGACCCTGGTGGCTGGTTCCCACACCCTTCTCATTCGTATGGACGGATACACCGACTGGCAGAGCACGGTTATGATCCCTGAAAATGAGACGGTATCGTTATCGTCGGACCTGACCCCGGTTGCTGCGCCAACCGCAACTCCTGCAGGGTTGCCGGTGATTCTTCTAGCCCTCGGGATGTTCGGAATAGCGCTGTGCTTTCTCAAAGAAGAGAAAATAAATTAAATATTTTTCAGGAGGGATCCAATTTTCGGGATGAAATCATTCTTCCGGGACATGACTCCCTCCATTGTTACCGGAATACTGGAAAAGCCCAGTTCTTCGAGAAGGAGCTGGTCCTTTGCCTGGGCATAGACCATACTCGCATTTTCGTATACACTCGTATACATCGCAAGGTAAAGGTCAGGGAGCGATGCATGGTGAATTTTTTCTACCTCCCGCCTGATTTCGTCATTATTCTGGTGACAGAAATCGAACGTCGGTACCATTACCTGCGAAATAATGACGTGGCGGCCGAACAGTTCATACGCCTTCATGTCCGCGAGGAGCTGATCGCCGATCGATGCCCTGGTCATATCCATCCCTTTTTCGATGAGTTCCGTCCCATATACCAGCGGGTCCATATCGACTATGCCTGCAAGATATGCCACCGCTTCATGGTCAGCAGGGGTCGTGGTGGAGAGCCGAAGGACCATCGTGTCCGAGAGAATTCCTGAAAGAAGGAGTCCGGCTGTCGACCATTCGGGTTCCTTTCCGCTGTCCATGAATTTCTGCGCAATGATGGTTGATGTGGAACCCAACGGATCGTTAAGAAACTTAATCGGTTTGAGGGTGGTCATCGCCCCTATCCGGTGATGATCAATGATCTCGATAATTTCGGCGGTTTCTATGCCATCCACCGCCTGGGTATACTCGTTGTGATCAACCAGGATCACCTGTTTCTGGACCTCTTCCAAAAAAGTGTTTCGTGAAAGCATGCCGAGATATATATTGTTTTCTCCGACGATGCAGGCCGTCCTGTACCGTGAGTCGGTAACCGCACGCTTTGCGTATTCTATGGACGTATCCATTGTCACCGTAGGAACATCGGTTGCCATCATTTTGCGGGCAGGGAGGGAGAGGTTAATCATCTTTCCGACACCGAAGGCATCGAGGCCTGTTGCAAGGAGTAAGACCCCCCGTTCCTTTGCGCTCTGAATGACGCGTTCCCCGACCGGTGCGTCATCCGCGATGATAAGGGCGGCAATTCCTGCTGATATCAGTGCGAGCTGTGACGGTTCGTTGTCGCCCACGATGGCAATGTCATGCCGGGTAAGACGCGACAGGGTGACATGAAGCGCGTCGATGGCGATGTAGACCTTTCCTTCGAGGAGATCCTCTGAGGGGACGATGATCTTGGCTTCAAGGATTCGTTCCAGAGTATCAAGTTTTATCGGGGCAAAGGTAAGCGGCTCAATTTTGTGGCGGGTAACATAGGTCCGCGCAAGGCCGTGTTCACTAAGAATACCGAGGAAACGACCCTCCTCATCCGTCAGCGGCATGTTGCGGATATCATGCTGAACCATCTGGTCGGCGACATCGATGGTCGGGGTGTCGGCAGGTGCACTGACCGTGTACTTAAAGGGCATATCCGAGACGCTCGGCGCAACGCTTTCTACGTATTCCGGAGGGCTGCGCCGGAAGGTTGCCAGAGCAAAGGATGTTTCGGGATTTATCTCCCCGCATCGTGCCGCAACATAGATGCCTGGGTTGTTGATGTCCAGAAAATCTGCATACCCCAGCGCGCTGCAGATACTGTCGGTATCCGGTTTTTTGTGGCCGATAATATAGATACTGCTCATTTCCATCTCTCCCGAATACTCTTCTGTTCATCATTATGACAGGGAACTAGATATGCATTTTGAGCATGATGTGCCAACGTCCCTCCTGAAGATAAGGTCTGGGAATCATTCAGATTAGAGAGGTAATATTTATTACATCCTACCTGTAATGGGTTGATACTGGAGAAGCTTTATGGAGATTGTCAAGATTCCGCGTATGGAAAAAGAAGAATATGATGCTTTGATACGGGACGGGTACATTTCCCGGATTGCATTTCAGGGAGAAAAGTACCCGTATATTGCACCATTCATGTATGTCTTCGACGGACATTTCCTCTACTTCCTGTCAACAAAATACGGGAGAAAAAACGATATGTTCTCCAAGAGTCCGTATGTCTCGGTTGAGGTCGAGCGCTATTCGGCGGATATGTCCTGCTATAATTTCGTGACCATGCAGGGGAGGCTTGTACAGGAAGAGGATGCAATCACAAAGAAGAAAGTCCGCAATATGTTCATTGACATGATTCGCACCCACAAACTCTCGAACAATGTCCTTGGAGCGCTGGGGCACAGCCCGGCTGAACCGGTGGAGTCCATTGCAGACGAAGAGCGCTCCAATATCTGGAAGCTGACCGGCGTGACGGATATCGTTGCCCTGAAGAATCTATAGTCTTAAAAGTCGGCCGAGAGGCTTATCCTCTGTTTTTTGAGCCCCAACAAATGTATACCAATTGGTGGTTGTAAATTCTAGATAGTTGATATTTGCGCATAGGTGCAAAAAAATCAGTTAACATGATATATCATATGCATCATAATGTGCCTTGGATATTATGGTGAACAAAAAAATTTTGCTTGCAGCACTCCTGGTGGTTGCAGCAGTATTTATGTGCGGGTGTACCTCCGATGGTGGAACGGACACCCCGACTGCGACGACGGTCGCTCCAACGGAGACCTCTCCTGTGGCTTCGCCGGAGTTTCTGAAGATCGCGACGACGACGAGTCTCGACAACACCGGTCTTCTTGCAGACCTCAAGGACCGGTTCGAGAAAGACCATGATGTAACCCTCCAGATCATCGCCGCCGGGACCGGCAAGGCTCTTGAGTATGGTGAGCGTGGAGACGTCGATGTGCTGATGGTTCATGACAGGGCACGTGAAGACCTCTTCATGGACAACGGCTACGGTATCAACCGCCGGGTCTTTGCCTACAACTACTTCATGATTGTCGGTCCCGAGTCCGACCCGGCAGGCATTGCTGGTATGGCTCCCGAGGAGGCATTCGTGACGCTCATTGAACAGGCGCAGACCAATCCCGACGTCGTGGTGGTATCCCGTGGAGACAGCTCGGGAACGCATGCAAAGGAGCAGGCTATCTGGGCAAGCGCCGGCTATAACTACACCTCCGACATCAGCGGTTCCGGCGACTGGTATGTAGAGGGAGGCCAGGGCATGGGCGCAACCCTCCTGATGGCAAATGAACTTCAGGCCTACACGGTATCGGATTCCGGCACCTTCCTTGCCTACAAGGGAGACATCGACCTCGTGCCTGTCGTCGATGAAGGCGATATTCTCCTGAACATCTACGGTGCGATGATGATCAATCCTGAAAAGTATCCGTATGTCAACTCCGAGATGGCAAAGGAATGGATCAACTTCCTGGTCACTCCCGAGATACAGCAGGTTATTGCAGAATTTGGCGTCGAGGAATATGGCCAGCCGCTCTTCTTCCCCTCGCTCGGGAACTATGAGATTCTGGGTGTTACCCAGGAAGAAGCCGAATCCCCCATCCCCTGATCGGGAGGCCCCATTACCTTTTTTTCTTCTTCCGACCTTATTATCCCATACAGAGGTGAGCAGTGTACGAGATTGTAGAGGGTTTTCTGACGGCAATTCACCTGATCGTCACATTCGATCCCGATGTCTATGAGGTGGCATTTCGAAGCATCTATATCACCCTCTCCGCGACCCTCATCGCATCGATCATATCAATTCCCATTGCGCTGTTTTTGGCATTCCGGACCTTTCCCGGGAAGCGGACGATCATTAACCTGGTACATACGCTCTATGCCCTCCCCACCGTGCTCATTGGTCTGGTGGTCTTTCTCATGCTATCACGGCAGGGGCCGTTCGGGTTTTTAGGTCTGCTCTTTACACCGGGTGCCATGATCATCGGGCAGACGATTCTTGTTATTCCTATCATCATCGGCCTCACCTATTCTGCTCTGGTCGCGATGGACCCCGTGATCAAGGATACCATCATCTCACTCGGGGCGAACTATTTCCAGTTCATGGCTTCGATCCTCAAGGAGATACGCTTCGTCGTGTATGCGACCGTCGCCATGGCCTTCGGCAGGGCAATCTCGGAAGTCGGAGCAGCGATCATGATAGGCGGCAACATCCGCGGATATACGCGGGTTCTGACCACGTCCATCGCACTGGAGACGTCGATGGGAAATATTGAATTCTCGATGGCCCTCGGCATCATCCTGCTCTTTATCGCATTGGTCGTCAACTTCGTCATGACCTCTATCCGCAGGGAGGCTGACTGATATGCTTAGAATTGAGGGACTTCGCAAGTCCTTTGGAGAAAAGGAAGTCATTCGCGGCCTTGATGCCGAGGTCCCCAAAGGCGAGATATTCGTGATCATCGGCCCGTCGGGTCAGGGCAAATCGACCATTCTCCGGCTCATAGATATGCTCGACACACCCACAGCAGGGAATATACTGCTGGATGGGATGGATATCACGATGCTTTCCGACAGGGAACAGCAACAGGTGCGACGCAGGATCGGCATGGTGTTCCAGGATCCGGCCATCTTCCGGGGGTCGGTCTACGAAAATGTCGCCTACGGTCTGCGGTTCCGGGACCTCTCCAAAGAGGAGGTCCATCGCCGGGTAACGCAGGCCCTCCATGACATGCGGCTTGAAGGCTATGAGGAGCAGGATGCCCGCACGCTCTCCGGGGGGGAAAAGCACCGTGTCGCCTTTGCCCGGACCATCGTGACGCAGCCGGAGGTCATCCTGATGGACGAACCAACCTCTGATCTCGACCCTGTAACTACAGGAATCCTTGAGGAGCTGATCTTCTCTATCCGGGATACCTACAACGCGACCATCGTTCTCTCCACCCATGACATGTTCCAGGGGCAACGGCTCGGTGACCGTATTGCGGTGATGATGGGGGGGACCTTCATCCAGACCGGCACCCCAAAAGAGGTCTTTACGTCGCCAAATAACCGGGATGTGGCCTACTTTATCGGCTTCGAGAACATCTTCGACGGCGAGATCATACGAAGTGAGGAGGGAGTGGCGACGATCACCGCAGGGACGGCGGAGATCCTTGCCGTCACCGACCGCCCCCCGGGCAGTAAAATTTCCTGGTGCCTGCGGACCGAGGATATCCGCCTGCATATGTCGCAAGAACATATTGCCCGCTCTCCCCTTGCCAACCACCTGGATGGGGTGGTCAAGTCCATCGATATGGTGGGGCCGCAGAATCATGTCACCATTGACTGCGGGATCGATATCATTCTGGTGGTGTCCTGGCGGTTCGCCGCACGGGTCGGATTACAACCGGGGATGAACGTCAGGGTCGCCTTCAATGCCGGGTCCGTGCATGTGATGGACGGATGAGCCGACCCCACATCTCTCCCAATCCTTTTTTCCGGCTGTAAATGAGAAAGGTACGTGGGAGTCCACCAGTTCATGCAGTCCAAAGGCGATATCCGCTCAATCCTGCGCCGTATTGACGGCAGGGGATATGAGGCCTACAAGGATATCAGGGGAGTATACCGCTGCGCGGAATATACGCTCTGCATCGATTATGTGCAGGGCGACCCTTTTGCGGCGCCGTCACGCGTCCGGGTAATTGTTTCTGCGGACAAAGCTGGCTTTCCTTCAGAGTTTTTCAATAATGCCAGCAGGACCATTGCCCTTGCTGATTATCTCACGCGGCGGTTCTCCGATGTTTGTGTCGGACGTTCAGGGCATGGAAAAGGGAGCGGGAAGAGCGGCATCATCGCGATCGATGCGCCGGGTCAGGAGGTGCTCGACCGGACCTCCGTCATCGTCCGTGAGGGCGGAGTCGAGGCGCGATTCGTCGTGGGTCTCCCCGCATTCGGGAGACGAATCGCCGGACAGGAGGCGGAGGAGATGTTCTTCCGCGACATTCCTTTGATCGTGAAAGGTTCTCTGCTCTTCAATGCTCATGACCCCGAAGATCTCCGCCTCCATTGTGATGTCTGCGAGGATGCAGACGCTCTGCGGGCGCAGCTCGGCCACAGGGGCCTCGTTGCCTTCGTCGCGGACGGCGCAATCCTTCCCCGGCGAAGCGGGATCGATGACCGCCCGATGAGAGGCGGGGAGGTCGTGCCGTTTTCCTCTCCATCTTCCTTGCGGGTCACTATTGAGGTACCGAACCGCGGCAGGATATCAGGCATGGGCATTCGTGCAGGCGTTACCCTGATCGTCGGCGGAGGGTATCACGGCAAATCCACCCTCCTGAATGCAATAGAACGAGGGGTCTACAATCATATCCCCGGCGATGGCAGGGAATACGTGGTGACCGATGCGGATGCGGTGAAGATCCGCTCCGAGGATGGGCGTCGTGTCGAGGGGGTGGATATTTCCCCCTTCATAGGAACGCTCCCGCAGGGAAGAACCACGATTGACTTTCGGACGGAGGATGCGTCCGGGAGCACATCGCAGGCGGCAAATATCATCGAAGCCATCGAGAGCAAAGCTCGTGCACTCCTCATCGATGAAGACACATCGGCGACGAACTTCATGATCCGCGATCAGAGAATGCAGGAACTGGTTGCAAAAGAGAAGGAGCCGATCACGCCATTCATCGATAAGGTAGGGCAGCTCTTCCGGGAATGCGGGATATCGACGATCCTTGTCATCGGCGGTTCCGGCGACTACTTTGACGTTGCGGACGCCGTCATCTGCATGGACGAATATGTCGCGGAGGACAGGACGCAGGAAGCCCAGGCCATTGCAGGCCTGCACCGCAGCGGGCGACAGCCAGAAGGGGGACTCTCGTTCGGGCGGCCGGGCAGACGATATCCCGACGGCCGGAGTATCTCCCCCCGCAAGGGGCGACGGGAGGTGAAGATCACGGTACGTGACCGTGCATCAATCGGGTTCGGGGTTCATGATATTGATCTCCGCTCTGCCGAACAGGTCGTTAGCGCCAGCCAGACACGCGCAATCGCTGCCGCCCTCTGGTATGCGGTCCGGTATATGGACAACAAGCACACGGTCGGGGAGGTGGTTCGTGCAGTGATGGACGACATCGCCCATGGTGGAATTGATACCCTCTCGCCAGCGCCTCGTGGCGATCTGGCAATCTTCCGGCCGCACGAACTGGCGATGACCATCAACCGCCTCCGGACACTGAAGGTTCGCACCGTTCCTCCGGCGACCGGGAGGATGTCCGGAGAATGAAATCTCTCCGCAATACGGTACGAGATGGAAAAATCCCGGTTCTACGCTCATCTCTATGTGATAAAATGGCAGGACGATGTGGCGGACATTCCTGCAGAGGCTGCAGAAAGAGTGGAATGCGGATCAGGTCTGTTCTTCCGTGCGGTTCATGGACGGGCACGGGGCTCTTCAGGAGGAGTGGAGAACGACGGCGAGGTGGGACGGCCGGGGATGCCTCCCTTGAGATTCTTCGTATGAAGGATTTCGGCCGGCAGATGCTGGCGGTGGCACATGTCTTCGGCGGGATAAAACCCGGGCCCGGAAACGTGACCGGCGCCTTCCGGCGTGGGATGGTGCGTTCGAGGAGTAATCGAACCGGAAATTAGAGGAAAAATTATCTTCCTGTGGCGGGGAGGTTCCCCCGCCATGATGTGCACGACAGGCGGTCACGTCCCTTTACCTGCAGCCGCCCGACCCATTGACCTCTTCCATTTTTCTTAATGCCGTACCTACCGCGACGAATGCATCCCTGATTTCACCGAAGTTGGGGATGTGGGCATTCCTCAGAATTCTGACGCCCGCAAGCATGCTCTCGCCTCCCAACAGGCACCCGACGACGATCTTGTGAGTGTCGCGGGAGAAGCGGACGATCTCGTTTGCCAGATCACCCGCATCGACCGAGGTGCTCGGTACGGAAATAACGAAGGCGATGTCCCATTCGTCCTGGTGGCGGATGAGCGCATCGAAGGTTCTGGCGTATCGCCCGACACCTGCGTCGCCGATCATGTCTATCGGGTTTCTCCCGCTCCACCCTGGCGGCATGAACCCGTTCAGGCGCTCCCTCAGTCCCTCCGAGAGCGTGATGATATCGATGCCCAACTCATCTGCATAATCAGATGAGAGGACGGCAAACCCTCCCGCAGACGAGACGATGACCGCCCTGTTTCCCGCGGGATATCCTTCGGAAGCGAGGAGCCCCGCAACGCCGAATGCCTCTTTGAGGGACCCCGCGGGGATGATCCCCGCCTGCCGGAAGGCGGCCTCGTAGACTTCATGACTTCCGGCAAGCGATCCGGTATGCGACGATGCCGCCTGACTTCCGATCGCCGATTTTCCTGCTTTCAGGGCAATAATCGGCTTGGTCCCGGAGACTCTTCCTGCAAATTCCATGAACTTGGGGCCATCAAGGATCTCCTCGACATAGAGGATGATCGCCTTTGTCTGGTCATCTGCGGCGGCGATCGTCAGGTAATCCTCGAACGTGAGGTCTGCCTGGTTGCCTACGGAGATGACCATTGAGAGGCCGACTTCCTCTGCGAGGCTCCAATCGACAATGGTGGTGATAATGGCACCACTCTGCGAGAGAAATGCGATGTGGCCGTGCCGCGGGAGCTTTGGGTCGAAGGTCGCATTCAGGCTGAGCCGGGGTACCATCACCCCGAGGGCATTTGGCCCGGTGAACCGCATGCCGTATCGTTGTGCGATGGCGCAGACCTCCTGTTCCAGGGCCGCCCCTCCGTCCCCCGTCTCCCGGAATCCTGCGCTGATGATGATCGCAAGGCGCACCCCAAGAGCTCCTGCCTCTTCCATCACCGACGGGACATGCCGGGCTGGCACTGCGATGATAACGGCGTCCGGGCGCTGTGGTAGGGCAAAGAGCGATGGATAGATGGGATGGCCCAGCAGCTCCTCACCTTTCACATTGACCGGATAGATGGTTCCCTTGAAGCTCAAAAGGTTGCGGAATATGGCGTAACCGAGTTTTGCGGGGTCGGTGGATGCTCCCACGAGGGCGATGGTGGAGAGGGAAAAAATATCGGCCACCGGTGACATGGCCCGGTCCTTATACGGATGAACGGCAGGAGCGCTACGGAGAAACCGGGCGTCGACAGCGCACCCTCCATCCTCGTACAGGATGAAAGGATTGATATCAAACTCGAGGATCTCCTTCTCCTCTACGAAGAGGCGTGCCGCTGCTGCAATGACTTCTTCGAGGGCGGGAATGTCCTTGGGTGCGCTGCCACGGTAGCCTGCAATGAGGGGATATCCGCGAATATCACGGACCATACCGGATAGCTCCTTGTCCCCTGTGGGAAGAACCCGCATCGACACATCCTTCAACAGCTCCACCATCACCCCGCCGATCCCGAAGGTGATGACCGGCCCAAAGGTGGGGTCGCGTTTTCCGCCGATCAGAAGTTCGATGCCGGTGCGGGGAAGTTCCTCCTCTACGATGACGCCCACAACCCTGCATCCGGGTCGGAAGTGCTCCGCCGCAGCGAGAATCCCGTCAAAGCTCTGGCGGACCATCTCTCCGTCGGTGATGCCGGTTACCACCCCTCCTGCATCGCTCTTGTGAATGATGTCGGGGGAGACGATCTTCAGGACTACCGGAAATCCAATTGACTCGGCGGCCGCTGCCGCCTCGTCAGGGGTGACCGCGAGTGTGTGGCGGGGGACGGGAATCCCGTATCGTTGCAGAAGTGCATACCCTTCCGCCTCGTTCAGAAGTGTCTCCTCATTCATGTCTGTCAGATGAGAACAAGGAGTGATGGCGCAAAATGGTTTTCGTTCTCTTCAGGCATCGTCCCTGAGCAGGAGGTCCCCCGTGATGCCACCCGACTCGTACCGGTGTATAAGGGCTGCGATCTCCGTGAGAGGGACCGGGCGGTATCCCGTGACCTCCACGCTGACGTTGATGGTCTTTCTCTTTCCTGAGAAGAACGGGTAATCGGCGAGGCGGTTGTTGTGGGTATGGCCGTGAACAACCCATCCGTCCCAGGAGTCGGGAACGTGCTTTGGATTGTGGATGAGCAGGAACCGGTTGCCGTCGTGGCTGATGACGGACATATCGTCCGCTTCCGAAAGGCAGGTGTCATGGTTGCCACGGATCCACGAAATTCTCCCGTGCAGTCTCTTCTGGTAGCCGAGGTTCGTCCCTGCATCTGCCTTATAGGTCAGGTCGCCGAGGTGGTAGATGTGCTGCGCCGGACCAATGGATGCGTTCCAGTTTGCAATCAGCACCTCATCCATCTCATCGGTTGCGCCGGACGGGAATGGCCGGGTGTAGTAGTCAATAACTCCACTATGTCCCAGGTGCAGGTCGGCAACGAGGCAATCCCCCTCCCCTGGTCCTTCCGTCACTGAGGAATATTGCGGAGTTGCCTCATATCCCCGCGCCTTCCGGAGGTGCCTGCAGGAATCCGCCAGATGCTCTCCTGACTCTTCCTCGCCGGGTTCCATCCATTTTTGCATTGCGAGATCATAGAGCTTCCATGGTTCTTTGTCCCTGCAGACCAGAATCATAGTGATATCCACCGGTAAAAGGAACGGGCGTGCATACCCTCCGGAGTTCACCGCGGGCCGGAGCAACGTTCTGAAAAGCCTGTCGCCCAAGGTGAGAGGGAGTCCCAGACTCTCTGCGAGGGTAAAAAATTTCCCCGACGGCCTCAGTTCACAGATGTCTGCAGAAAGGTGCATGGGGGACGGGGCGGGGGAAGCATCCGGGATCGTGCGGATTCGTTCGATACATCCGGCAAGTTCCCTGCTTTGCAGAAGTTCGATAGTGACATACCGTTTCAGGAATGCACTGCGAAGGTTCCATCCCTTCAGGGTGCCCCGGAGCGGTCCGGTGGATGCGAATAGTACAGCCAGATCATCCATCAGTCGGTGTTCATCCGCAGCGATTGCGAACGGGAGGGGAATGTCCACCGGTCTCTTTCTGCACCCGCACGCGAAGGCCGATTCAAATTCCCTGCACCATTCAGCAATCTTCCATACGGCGGTGGGAAAACGGAGATGCAAGGTGTATGTGGGTGATGCCACCGTCTAGTATCTCCCGAAGGATTCCAGCTCTTCCCTGATGACAATCCGGATGTCCTCGACACCTATACTTCCCTTCTGCCGTCTGATGGTGCGTTCCATCACCCTGATGCCTTCGCTGATGTTCGGACCGTATTTGAGGGCGATATCACGTGCATCTTCCTGTATGCGGACTACCTGAGACATGTTACTTAATGTTACTCACTTGATGAGATAAAGTTACTTTTTGTAACTCTGGTTATCCCCTCCCTCCCTTTGATCCCTTCTCCGGGTTTCCGGTTTATGAATCCGGGATGAACGACGCGGATGCTGAAGAGAGGTTGTGCGGGACTTACGAAGGAAACGAAGAATAATGACAGGCAAAGACGAAGAAAAAGAAACACGCCCCGGCCGGGACTTGAACCCGGGTCAAAAGCTCCGCAGGCTTCTAGGATATCCACTACCCTACCGGGACCGGACTGTGCCTGCATATATTCGCAGTCGGAAGTTAAAACTCTTCGCATATTGAATTGCAGAATGAAGGAAGAAATAAAAAATTCAAAAAAAAAAGAGATCCCGGGTGTCAGGCAGTATTCAGGTTGGACTCCGGGACACTGATGATGATCTCGACTTCAACGAACCCGCCGGAAAGTTCCAAATGGTAATTCCCAGGGTAGTAGAGAGTTATGCTCTCTTCTATTTCATTGTCATCGTTTAACGGGAACGTGGTATATTCCATGGATTCCACGATTTCCATGGTGTCGAGATCATAAATCTCCACCAAGAGTTCGGCATTCTGGTGCGCATAGGTCCTTGTCACCGTTATCCTGTCCTTGCTACCCGTATCACTATCAACCTGGTAGGTACGCGTGTATGTGTCAGGCCGGATGATCATCTCGATAACCATAGGGGGGGCTGTGAGTTCGAATTGCAGGGGGACCGTATCATACAGCAGATAGTGGGTGTCATGGTAAATTTCCGTGTATGCCGGTTTGGGTACTGCGGTCGGTGTTGCCACGGTCGGATTGCCGGTCGGGACTGAAGAGGTTTTTATCGGGGTTGCCTGCTGCACCCATTCAGGGGTGGGGGTGGCTGTCGCACCCGAAGCCCCCTGGCCTGCACTCCCTTCGGCTCCCTTTGCCTCAATCTCAGTGCACCCCGCACACGTAAGAACGACGATTATCAGGATCACCAGGGACAGTGTAATGATTCTCCGCGTCATTTGTAATGCGTTATTGACTGCCCTATAAATATGTTTTACTTATTTTACGGACCGGGAGAGATTATTTTTCAGAAAAGGGGGAGATAGGCATCGAGAATCCCTTTATAAATCCTCGATGCCGATGCCAGCTGGGCAACCGTCACCCTTTCATCGCGGGCATGCAGGGTGGTGACATCACCCGGGCCGTAATCGACCACATGGAACCCGGCGCTTCTGAGAAATCGTGCGTCACTTGCTGCCCACTGGATGATCGGGCGGGCAGGTGCGCCATATTCCTTGTGTATCTCGTTCGAGAGGATCCTGACGATATCAGAACCGGCATGGGTCAGGCTGGCCTTGCAGGATGAGATCACCTCAATATGGGCATCACCTGCCCGTTCTTTGATTTCCTGCGTGATCGTCTCAGGGCTGATACCCCACGGGAGACGCAGGTCCAGTTGAACCGCACACTCCTCCGCAATGATGTTGACGCCGTTTCCCCCGTGGATTGTACCCGGATTATAGTTGATTCTTCTCAGGACACTGGCCGCATCGGGGAGGGAAAAAAGGGTGCTCAGTGACGCCGTGGTATTTTCGATCAGTATCCGAAGTTCTTCATTCACAGGATATTCCCGCCGGTTCAGTTCCTTAAGCCAGGCAATGAGTTCTGCCGCTTCCTCCACGGCGCTTTTCCCCTCATACGGGTAGAGGGAGCCATGACCCGGAATGCCTTTGAATGAGATATCGAGCCGGAGAAGCCCTTTCTGCCCGACCGAGGGGCTGAGGTGCGGCGTAGGTTCGGCGATCAGGCAGTCACAGGGGGAAAGGAGGTTTTTTCTGAGAAGAAGCCGGATGCCGTATCTTCCGCCGGTCTCCTCATCGCAGACAAAGGCAAAGTGGGCACTGCACTCCTTTCCTGCATCTATCTGGTTCGCAGCTGCGGCGATCAGGGCGGCACATCCTCCTTTCATGTCGGTTGAGCCGCGTCCCCAGATATATTCCCCATCGTTATACCCGCAAAAGGGCGGATAGGTCCAGTGGCTCTCCTGTGCAGGCACTACGTCCAGGTGTCCCGAAAGGAGGAGAGGTTTTGTCCGGTCGCCGGCAAGCACATTCCAGTGCCCGTCCGGTCCTTTCACCATCTCCACAGGAAGACCCAGGCTGTCCAGGAGTTCCCTGACGTATTCGGCTGCGTCGGTGGTGTCACCGGGAGGATTTTCCGAGCGGATCTTCACCAGGTCTGAACAGGTTTGTGCCGGGTCCATGGATCAGGTGAGGGTGGCGCGGTAGGTCTCCACGAGTTGTCCGAGCGATGCATCCATATACAGGCTCTTCAGGAAATTTTTGTCGAACATCTCATCGATGATCGTATAGAAGAACTGCGGCGGAAGCGGCTGCTTCTCGACACGCTTCAACGCAATCCTGAATGACCGGTACGTTGGTTCAGTGTCGGCATCGTAGATCTCTTTCCAGATGGTGGGAAGACGCTCGAAGGTATCAGGGTGTTCCTTTTTCAGCCAGTTGACAAATCCGGGGAATATGTCCCGGTCATCCAGCTTCTCCTGGTCAATTCTCCACCGCATATACTCCATGTTCATAATGTTGCGGGGGGAACGGATGTTGTACGACAGAATGCAGATGGTAAAATCGATGTGCGCAAGTGTGTCGATGAAGTAAAAATGCAGAATCGGATGAAATTCGGAAGGTGTTTCCAGCATGAGCGACTTGTTGTAGAGTTTTTCCAATGCCGGAGCATATTCGTTTTTTTCCATCATATACTCTGTAAATGCTTCATACAGTACAATAATTGTTTGGAATGTGTACAAAAAAGGAGCCCGGAAAAAAGAAGGGTGCAACCTTCATGAGTAGAACGGGCGGCGGCGTCGGACTGCTTCTTTGAAGAGTTCGTGCATTTCCTCTTCGTTTTTGCCCCGTACATCCACGTGATTGTCATTTCTCAGGAGACACGGTTTGAGTTTCCCGTCAGAGGTCACTCTCAAACGGTTGCAGTGTGCACAGAACTCTGTATTGTGCTGAGGCCTGACAATCTCGATCTCCGCACCGTCGACACAGTATTTCTTCCGGTGATGCATCCGGCGGGTGATGATCGTCTTTGAGGTCCGGGAGAGTTCCTCTTCCATCGGGCGCAGGTCCATGTGGTACGGGCAGTTCCGGAAATCCTCCATGAGCTCGATGAACTGGAGGATCAGGTGGTCACGGCCTTTTGCAAAGTCGATGAAATCATTGATCTCATCGTCGTTGACGCCTCCGAGTATGACCACGTTGAGTTTGACCGGCGTCAGTCCGTACTCGAGGGCAGCGTCGATCCCGCGCAGTACCTGGGGGAGGAGATCGCGCCCGGCGATCTCCTGATACCGTTCCCGTTGAAGACTGTCGAGACTGATGTTGACCCGTGAGAGCCCCGCCTCTTTGAGCGCCTCCGCTGTTCCGGCAAGGAGGGTACCATTGGTCGTAAGTGAGGACTCCATCTCCTCCGGGACCAGGGAGACGATCTCGCAGAGATCCTTTCTCATCAACGGTTCTCCCCCCGTCAGTTTTACTGATTTCATATCGTAATGGCGGGCGGTCTTCAGGATCTGATCAATCTCTTCCAGGGACATTTCATCGTCCGGGTTGCATTCGCCCTCCGAGTGGCAATAAAAACATCGTAGATTGCACCGTGGGGTGAGGCTGATTCTGAGATTGGTTACTTTGCGGCCAAAAGTATCTTCAAGCAACATGAATATTCCCCTTAAAATTTTTTGCAATTATGTACGCTTCCGAACTGCCCCTCCGTGCGGCACGGGAGCGATAGACTTTCACCGAGTAAAAATTCTCACGTGCCAGTTCCAGGAGCTCGTTAAACATCTCTCCCTGGAAGGATTTGACGGCAAAATTTCCGCCGGGTTTGAGCACCTTGATGGCAAAAAGGAGCGCTTCTTCCGATAGTGCAACCGCTCGCGCCTGATCGTAGCTCTTCTGGCCGGAGAGTTTGGGTGAGGCATCACAGACGACCACGTTCACCTCATGAAGCATTGAACACACCTTCTCCTGGACCGCGTTCGTGGTGAAGTCCCCCGTAATTGTACGTGTCCCTTCGATCGGTGCGATGGGATTGAGATCGATGCCGACGATTTCCCCTTCGGTGAGCTCCCGAAGGACCTGCATCCAGCTACCCGGTGCCGCGCCGAGATCAATGACATTGTCATCATTTCTTATGATGGCAAACCTGTTTTGTATGTCTCTTAGCTTGTACGCTGCACGTGAACGATACCCTTCGGATACCGCCTTTTTATAATATCTGTCCGCTCCCCATTGTGAACCCATTAAGTTATTCCCCTGCCCGAAGAGGTGGTCCGGGCAAAAACCACATATTATTAAAAAATATGCTTGTATAATTTATAAGAGAGTTTGTAAAGGGGTAATGATGTTAAAGGCAACAATTGATACCGACACATTCCGGGAAACCATTGATGTTATTGCGGCAATGGTGACCGAATGCAGACTGAATATCAGTGAGCAGGGAATCCGGACCCGGGCAGTGGATACTGCAAACGTTGCGATGATCTCGCTCGAGCTTGATCAGGAGGCTTTTTCCTCCTTCCTTGCAACAGCTGGTGAATTGGGAATAGATATCACCAAGATGAAGAATATCGTTGGAATGATGGGGAGAGGGGATGTCCTTTCACTGGATCTCCCTGACGACGGCCACAAAATGGAGATGGTCTTTTCCGGGTATAAGTATTCGCTTACCCTGCTGGATGTCAATACCATCCGGAAAGAACCCAGCATGCCGTCGATTGAGCTTCCGGCGAAGATCAAGATATCCGGTGCAGCCCTGAATGATGCGATCAAAGCTGCATCTGTAGTATCGGACAAAATCGCGCTTGGTGTTGATCCGGCTGCCAACTCCTTCTATATGGAAGCAGAAGGTGACAGCGATCATATCAGGCTTGAACTGAAGAAGGACGAACTCATCGATCTTGTCCCTGCAGAGGCGCGCTCCCTGTTTTCTCTGGATTATCTCAAGGATATGGGGCGGGTCATGGGACGTGCGGATGAGGTCGAGGTCCAGATTGGCATCGACCACCCGGTAAAATTCAGGTTCGGTATCGCTGATGACAATGGCCGCGTTGAATTCCTCCTTGCACCCCGCATCGAGGCGGACTGATGCCTGTATCAGAAAACCGATTAGATAAAAAGGATCTCGCAAAATACCCTTTTTTAAAAGAAACAAAGGCCTTTGTCTCGCGGATGGGCGTTCCGCTCGACTCGCTTATTCGTTCGCAGTCCGGCGTTGGCGTGAGGATAAAGGAAAACGCCGCTCAGAGGATACGCGATTCTCTGGGATATACTGATTTTGAACTGCAGCCGGAGATTGAGTCGGTTGATGATGAAATTCTGAGTTATGCCGTGGCACGAATGATCACCTCCTGCCTGAACGACAGGATGATCATGGATCGCCTTGCACGGTACGAGGCAGAACGCGCATATCATTATCTCCAGACCGAGTCGCCTGTGAAAAAGGCATATGTTGCCCGGTCGTTCGGCCTTGATGTTGATGCCGCGGAGATGGGAGTGGTGTTCTATGTCGGGCTTGTGGCTACGATGAAGGATCCGAAATGGCGACTGGTGAACAGGGATATCAACCATGGGATGGTGCAGATATCTGCCGAAGAATATGATGAACTGCTCCGTGAGCGTATTCGTTCAGTCATCCGTTCCCAGCTTCCTCTTGAAATTCCCGGTCCCATTGCCATGCGCCTTCGCCCCTATGCAGACGCCGTTTCTGCCGCATACCAGGAAAAGATACTGGAACAGTACGGGGAGGTTGACGAAGGGTCGTATCCGCCATGCATGGAGGCAATCATCCGTGCGGTATCCGAGGGTACAAATATTCCGCATACCGCCCGGTTTTCGCTGACAGCCTTTCTCCATATCATCGGTCTTAAGGAACCGCAGATAGTGGAAGTATTTGCACGTGCGCCGGATTTTGACATCAGCCGGACGATGTACCAGGTTGAACACATCTCCGGGAGGGGAGGGACAGAATATACGCCTCCCGGGTGCCAGACCATGAAGACCTACGGCCTATGCGTACACCGTGATGCGACGTGCAAAGAAATTTCTCATCCGCTCAGTTATTATAAGCGGAAAAAGAAGGCACAGAAAAAAGAAATCAACGAATCTGCTGGCCAATGAAGTAACCGCCTGCACCCATGCTGACGATAAATATCACTAATGCTGCGAGAAACGCATACCCCGCAGGCATGATCGCAGGGAGTGCAAGGACAGCGACAATAAAAATTATGACACTCGCCACGGCTGTTGCAATATCATATGCTGCCACGTTCATGAACATTATTATGCAGTCGGGGGGCTAAATTACTATCCATTCACCATCAGGTACGGGGAGTACTTAACACCAGAAGTAGCGAGGTAATGGCAGTATGAGCGCTGAAGAGAGGGCGGCAGTCCTCCATGATCTTGAGAATGCCGTAAAGACGATCTGTTCTGCAATGGATAGTTCACTGGTCCCTGAGGTGGGCATGAATATTGTCTTCGCCCTCCCAAATGCCACGGATCCTGGTGATGTGGCAGGGGTTGAAGGAAGAATCGTCCGGCTGAAAGGGAAACCGCATCCGGTCGGTGCCATTGCCTTTGGTGCAAGCGATCATGTCGCACGCATCGTTCTTACCGCCATGCGGCACGATCCCACCATACGCTGTGCGGCAAATATCACGTTCTCCGGGGAAGCGATTGCTGTTGCGGAGGAGATGATGTTTGATATCTGTTCATTTGACCGTGTGAACGAACCGCCCGGAACGCGAACGATGGACTGGGGCGTGGAACAGTGCTGCACAGATGAAGTCCCGGACATCATCTATGATCGCGGGGCGGTGGGAAAAGAGCCGATGATACGCATTCTTGGTGAAGATCCGGGAGTCGTTGTTCATAATATTCTTATGCTCTCACGGCGCATTACTGATACCAACTTATAAGGGAAGACAAAATGGGAATCAAACCAACGTATATCAAAGCACTCAGTCAGGAGCTTCTGGCAAAACACGGGAACCGGTTTACGAATGACTTCGACGAAAACAAGAGGGTTGTCTCAGAGGTTGCTGTCATCGATAGCAAGCGTGTCAGGAACCGTGTTGCCGGCAGCGTCACGCGAAAGGTAAATAGGAGAAAGAATATATAACATCTTCATGTTTGAGGGTGTTTTTCCGGCACTAATTACTCCTTTTAATGAAACGCCTGATCGGGGGTTACATCTCGACGGTCTTCGTACAAATATTGAGTTTCTTATTGAAAACGGGGTTCATGGTGTTGTTCCCTGTGGTTCAACCGGTGAGTCTGCAACCCTGACGTTTGAGGAGCATGAAATTGTTATCGGTGCAACGATTGATGCGGTGAATGGGCGGGTACCGGTGATTGCCGGTACGGGTTCCAATAACACCGCTGAAGCCCTGCGGTTTACCCGGTCGGCATATGATCAGGGTGCCGATGGCGTGCTTGTTCTGTCTCCTTATTACAACAAACCCAACCGTTCGGGTCTCATCAAGCACTATACGAAGCTCGCCGATATCGGCGTACCGCTCATCGTGTACAATGTGCCTTCGCGCACAGGGCAGAACCTGACCCCGGATCTCATCTGTGAACTGGCCGCGCACCCGAGCATCGTCGGGGTAAAGGAAGCAAGCGGGGACATAACACAGATATCCCGGATCATCGAAGGGACGCGTGATGAAGACTTTTCCGTTCTTTCCGGCGATGATGCGATGACCCTGCCTGTTCTTGCTCTTGGAGGCTCCGGCGTTATTGCAGTAACCGCTAATATTCAGCCAGGGAAGATGGTGGAGATGGTTGAAGCGTTTTCCCGCGGCGATCTTAATGCCGCCAGAGCTATTCACTACGCCCTCTCTCCCCTGTTCAGGGCACTCTTCATCGATACCAATCCGATTCCTATAAAAAAGGCGGTCGGTCTCTGCGGCATGGCGGCGGGGCCCGTGCGACTCCCTCTTGATGACCTTGATGAAGAGAAGACGGCTCTCTTGAAGGAGGTCCTCGGCCAGTATGACTAGCGTGGTTATTTGCGGCGCCCTCGGCCGCATGGGAACGACCATTGCCGGTCTTCTGCAGGATGCAGAAGGGCTGGAATTTGTAGGAGGTGTCGACATAAAGGGTGGCGAGCTCTTCGGCAAACCCGTCGTCCCCGCAGGGGAGATCGACGCATTTCTTGAACGGGTGCAGCCGGATGTGCTGATTGACTTCACCATTGCCGCGGCAGCGGTGGGAAATATCCGCGCCGGGGCCCGTCACGGGGTTGCTCTGGTCATCGGGACGACTGGTTTTTCCGGCGAACAGATGCAGGAGATCAAAGGATACATCGAAGGAACCGTTCCTGCGGTGATTTCCAGCAATTTCAGTGTGGGGATGAACATCTTCTGGAAACTTGTCCGTGAAGCCGCATACCGACTTGCAGACTACGATATCGAGGTCATAGAGGCGCACCACCGGTACAAAAAAGATGCCCCTTCGGGAACCGCGCGGACAATACTGGGAATTATCGAGGATGAAGTGGGGCCGCGGGAAAAACTCTATGGCAGAGAGGGGATGACTGAGCGCACGAATGAGATTGGCGTTCATGTTGTACGGGGGGGCGATATCGTCGGTGATCACACCGTCCTCTTTGCGGCAAACCATGAAACGATTGAACTCTCTCACCGCGCTTATGATCGTGCCGTCTTCGCCCATGGTGTCGTCCGTGCCGCCCGGTATGTTACGGGCAAAGAGCCCCGGATATATTCGATGGACGATGTCCTCTCGCTCTGATCCGGTTCAAACCAATCGAAACCTATTTTTTTCCATTGCCCCAATCATGTTAGAGAGGTTACAAATGGTAGCTGTTGTAGATAAAGACAAATGTACCGGGTGCGAAACGTGTGTCGATGTGTGCCCAGCCGCAGCAATAGAGATGGTTGATGGCACTGCGTCCGTCGATCCTGATCTCTGTGTCGACTGTGAATCGTGTGTTGACGAGTGTCCGAGTGAAGCTATTCGGATGGAATAAACCAAATCTTTTATAATCCCTTTTGAGGTAATAGAAAGCATCTATGATCAACGTAGGTGTGCTCGGAGCTACGGGTGCAGTTGGACAACGCTTTGTACAGCTTCTTGCCGGTCATCCGTGGTTTAATCTTACCACGCTCACCGCTTCAGAGCGAAGTGCGGGAAAGAAATATAAAGACGTCGTCAATTGGCGTCTGGATGTGCCTTTTCCTGAGGAGTCGGGAGAACTCGTCGTCCGCCCGACAACGGTAGAAAGCATCAAAGGCCTGGATATCGTATTCTCCGCCCTTCCGGCAGACATTGCGGGAGAGATTGAGGTTGCGGCAGCCCGGGCCGGTGTCGGCGTATGTTCAAACGCGTCATCGCATCGCATGGACCCGGATGTACCTCTGGTCATTCCTGAGGTGAATTATGATCACCTCGGGCTCATTGATGTCCAGAGGGACGCGGGGAGAGACGGGTTCATCGTTGCAAATCCGAACTGTTCCACGATTGTCCTGTGTATGTCACTCGAACCGATACGAAGTTTCGGATTCAGTGATGTAAAGGTTGCGACGATGCAGGCAATATCCGGAGCCGGCTTTGAAGGCATTTCAGCCATGTCGATTTATGAAAATGTCGTTCCATTCATCGGATCCGAAGAAGAAAAGATGGAACGCGAGCCACTGAAGATCATGGGTTCGTTTGATGGTGCCGAGATAATTCCGGCATCCTTCACAGTCAGTGCAAGCTGTAATCGTGTTCCGGTCATTGACGGCCATACCATGGCAATCTGGGCGGATCCCGCAGCATCGGTTGAGGAGGCCGTCAGGGCCTTTTCCACCTACCATGCGCCCTTCTCGGGACTGCCGCATCAGCCTGCCCGGTCGGTGCTCTACCTGGACGCTGAGAACCGCCCGCAGCCACGGCTTGACAGAAACCGTGGTGACGGGATGACCGTTTCAGTCGGCAGGGTCCGTGAGGGTCTTCGATACATTGCGATGGGGCATAATACCATTCGCGGTGCAGCCGGAGCGTCTGTGCTGAATGCCGAATTAATTGCATCGAAGAAGTATCTATGAAGAGGTGAACCAATGATTAAAGACAACACAGTTTTCGTCGGCAACAAGCCAGTAATGAACTATGTTCTTGCAGTTGTCACCCAGTTTAACAATGGTGCGGAAGAGGTTTCGATAAAAGCGAGGGGTAAAGCAATTAGTCGTGCCGTAGATACCGCTGAGATCGCTCTCAACAGGTTCCTGGAGGATGTGACGAAAAAGGAGATCATTACATCTACGGAGATCATTGATACCGAAAGCGGTCAGACCAATGTGTCCAGTATTGAAATACTCCTTACACACAACAACCTGTAACATTGGAATGTCCACGGATTTGGTTGGGGACAAATCCGGTGCCATGACCATAAAGGATTTATTTTTTTAATTGAAGTACTAATACTGTGAAATACGGGCCCGTTTTTGCAGTAGTACTCATTCTCAGTGCATTGGCACTGCCCGCACTGGCAGCCTCGCCAAACCAGTATAGCTATATTACCGTCAGGGGCATCACCATCAATCTCGAAGAAGAACAGGCTCATGTCACGATGGACTATGAGATCGATGGGGGTATTGTATTTCTGGTACATCTGCTCGGGACGTCGGATCTCAAGAAAAAACTTCTCCTTATCTCGGGCTTTGAGGAGGCGAAGTTTCAGAAACTGGATATGAATCATGCGGTCCTCATCGTGCCGGCGGCGGCCCAGAATTACGGGGAGGGGACATACTGGTTCCCAGAGCATGCCTTTGGCGTTGAAGTGCCGGAAATATCGGTCATCTCTTCCCAGATGGACCGGACCTATGAACATACGGATGCGCTCCCCGGAATAGGCTATTTTGGTCGATAGAGTACCTTTTTAATAATCCTGGCTGGCTCTGCGGAAATGCGGGCCTTCTCCGGATGCTGCCTCTTATTGCCAGTAGCGCAGGAGATGCAGGACGGGCGCGCTGAACCCTTCAGCTACCGGTATTTACGAGAACGGGTATACACTTGAATGAATTACCGGAAGGGAATTTATGTTCATTATGAAGATAGATCGGTCAAAGGGTTTATCCCTTTGAACGCAGTCCTTTTTTCTTCTCGGTTTTTTGTTTGAGGGCGTACTTGGCATTTTTACCCACGGTCTTCTGGACATACATACCAAGAAATGCGACCACAAGGGCGATGGCGGTTGTCAGCATTAATATGCGTACGCCGTCGATCCCGCCGATGGGAAAGTCGATGCCGCCCCCCAGTGATATGTAATAGACCGAGGCGCCGTAGGCAATGACGCCGAGGGCGGTCAGATAAAAGGGGATGACAATGATTCTCGCCAGTATATGGGGCTCATTCTGGGCAACATCGATGACTTTGCCTGCAAAGGCGACGATAATGGCAGCGGTCAGGTATCCGACGGAGCCGTAGATAAACGAGCATGCCTGAAAAAATAATCCCGAATCGGATGTGTACCACTCCAGGAAGCTTGTAAGACCCATGATGATTCCCAGGATGCTGAGAAATATGGCGCCGATGTAGCAGAAGAAGGAAAACCTTCCGCCGACGAAGGACTCCTGCAGGGCCCGGAAGGTGTAATTCAGATATTCGTCCAGACCGAGTCCCTTGAAGAGGAGATACACGCCGAGGACACCGACAACGATGAATATCGCAAGTTGCGGGTTGCCCATGAGGCTGCCGATGGCGTAGAGGAGCATCGCAAGACCGATGGGAATCAGTATCGATCGTGCGTATTTAGGGTCTTCGAAGATCTTTTTGATGATGTAATACGTGCCTTCCAGGTTCGGCATCTGTTTGACGATCACCCGCTGGACGCTGCTGACTGCTATCTTTGACTGGATAACGGGCAGAATGAATTCATCCTCAGCCCCGTCCGTTACCAGTATACACTCCCCTGCTTCAAGGTCCCATACCAGTTTGCGAAGTTCTTCTGATATTTTGCGATCGCCTTCGATCGAGTTGTAGTGATCTCCTGCAAGAACGGCGATACGTACATCCTCACCACGGGCTTTTAGCTCATCGTAGGTTTTTATTGCCTGAAAAATTGCATTCACGTCAGAATCTTCGGGATCGACGAGACCCAGTCTGTTTGCGGTGTCAAGACAGGCCTCTCTGCCGATAACGGGGCTCGAAACACCTGCTTTGAAGCCGATGTCATTGTCCCGGTCGACACTGAGAATCAGAGTCCGCTCTGACGACATTATCATAGAAATCAATTCGATTCTATAAATATTTGCTGAAAATGGGAAAATTAGAGTTTTATATGAGTTTAGCACGCTGTAGGAGGAGGATATCGTCGGTAGTGAGTTTCTCTCCCGCCCTGAACTGCTGGAAAACTTCCTCGGCTTCTTTCCTGACAGCCTTCTGTTCTTTGTTGACTTTCGTCTTCTTGCCTTTCTTGCGCAGTCCGCCGATCACCTTGTCATAGTCACGAAGCTCTTTCTGGCAGGCGATGAACTGGTTGTGTTCAGTGTCTGCGGCTTCCTGTGCCTCGACAAATTTCCTGTGCCCTTCGTCAGCAGCTTCACGTGACTTGTCTGCCTTCCGGTAGCACTCAACCATGAGGTCGTGGTGCTTCTGTGCAAGTTCGGCCATTTCTGTGACCTTTGCATGAAGATCGGATGCCGCCCGGCGATATTCACGTGCTTCCTGGAGTTTGGTGTGAACTTCCTTGTTCTGTTCCAGCTCTTCTTCCTGTTCTTTTATCTGGAGTTTGAGCTGTTTGATCTTATCGATGAGTTCCCGCTCTTTCTCCGTGTTCATTACACGGGTCTGCTGGTCCATCTCGAGCTTTTCGATCTGTTTCTGGAGTTCCTTGATACCACGGGCGTTGTTGATTGCCCCGTGTTCCTTCTTAAAAACGTCAATCTCCTCAAAAAGCACGTTTGCCTTTTCATTGAGGTCATTGCGTTCATCCTTCAGGCGCTGAACTTCTGCATTGCTCTGGTCCCGGAGATCTTTATTTTTCTGGGCTTCATCTACAAATTCCCGGGTCTGCCCATTGAGCTGGTTTCTCTCACGTGCATAGGTGCTTGCGAGAGCGTTAAGCTCATTTCTTTTGTTTTTATGCTGTTCAGAATCCGTGAGGATTTTTTTTCGTTTGTCGATCAATTCGTTCAACATGCTTTACCAATCCTTTAGGGGATAAGGAATCCTTCCATGCGCATTTACAGGCATACAGGCAATGAAGGGAGTACGTGAAATAACCAAAGCAGAAGAGTTCTGTCCAGACCCGGCGAGTCGGAAAGTGTTCGTCGTGCTGTTCGTAATGTTCAACCCCTGTACTGCAGGCTCCTCTTGGGTGCCTACCTGTAGATCACAAAGATTCCACAGTAATTTCTATAATATTGCTATTACTCTGGCAATAAGTGTTTCGAACAAAAGGGGGTGGACAATGGCTGGAATTGAATGGCCGGTGATCCCGGCCGCCCCTGAAAAATATTGATGGGGTTTTATCCGCTTATTGGCGGGGACATAGGGGGGATTTTGTGCTTCAGGGGATTTTGGCGAATGATGTGGTGTATTGACGATGGAATGATACGGTGGGGGTTGTTATCTGATGAAATCGATAAGGCCGCCGCTGGTCTGTTCCTGGGCATACTGGCGGCCGGAGCTCCTCATCGCATTGTGGCCATAGGTATGGCCTGACGGTCGGGAGGCCGGTGCGGCAGAGGAGACTTCGTATCTCTGGCCAAGGATCTGTGCGCTCTTCACGCCGGTCATGATTGCCATGACGCGGACCTTGCCCTCGAATTCCTTATTCACCCGTGCGCCCCAGATGACATCTGCATGGGCGTCGAGTTCGTAGGTGAGGGAACTTGCAATCTCTTCCGCCTCGGAGAGCGTAAGGTCACTTCCTCCGGTGATGTGGATGAGACTGCCTGTTGCGCCGCGGTAGTCGATGTCGAGGAGGGGGTGGTTCAGACACTCATGGACAACATTTTCTGCCTTGTTCTGCTGTTTGCTCTCTCCGACGAGCATCACCGCAACGCCGCCCTTGCTCATGATGGCACGCACGTCTGCGTAGTCAATGTTGATGAGGGAAGGTTCGGTAATGGTCTCCGAAATGCCTTTGACCGTCTCGGCAATGAGCTGGTCCATGACGGAGAATGCCTGGCCGAGGGGCAGGTTGGGCACGAAGTTCATCAGGCGGTTGTTGTCGAGCACGATGACGGAATCGGCTGCGCTTGCGAGTGCTTCGAGGCCTTCTTCTGCCCTGAGGAGCCGTGCTTTTTCAACCTGGAACGGATAGCTGACCATTCCGACGACAATGGCGCCCTGTTCCTTTGCGATCTGGGCGACGACGGGTGCGACACCGGTTCCTGTCCCGCCGCCCATGCCGGCAGTGACGAAGACGAGGTCCGCATCAGCGAGGAGCCCCTCGATGGTGGTCCGCGCCATCTCGGCTGCACGCTTCCCGACATCGGGGAATCCGCCTGCGCCAAGTCCCTTTGTCAGGGATTTGCCGACGAGGACACGCTTATCCGCCTGGATCATCTCGAGGTGCTGCTTGTCGGTGTTGACCGCGATGGTCTCTGCACCGTTCACTTTCATGTGGTAGAGACGGTTGACCGTGTTGTTGCCGGCACCTCCGCACCCGACAATGACAATACGTGGCTGTCCGACGAAATCGTCGTCGCCGATTACATCTTTCTGCATCTGACGTTCCTGTTCAGAATGCCTCAAAGCTTCATTGATAATGGTCTGCATCCAAATCCTCCTAAGGGTGGTTAATTTCTTCGTAGTTTCGGGGTACGGAATAAGAGTGGCAGTCGATGGACTGCAATAACTCGGAGACGTCTTGCAAGCCTCTGATGATCACATCTTCCCAGTAGGGACCATTGTAGTCTTCATACAACGCCGAATTCATCCTTTCACTCCTAAACCTCGAACGAGATCTGCTCGCTGTCTTTCTGTACGCGTCCGCTGTGTTTCTCAATGAGTTCCCTGACTGCGTGCCTCACCGCTTCAGACACTGTGGGGTATTCCCCGGCTTCCACGAATTTCTCGAGCATCGCGATCTGCTGAGTCGGCAACCGGATTGTAATACGCTCCATTTTCATTTGAATCACTGCGTCTGACATATGACAGCCAATCGTCATTCAATTGTCGGACAAAGAGCACCTCTCTGACAGACTTCTTTTCAGACAAATAAGTGATGCCATGCGACATTATATATACTTTGTGAATTGGATCCGGGAGTCCTATGAAAATTGTTTTAACGATAGATAATCAACTAAAATTAGAATCAGGAAGAATACATGAGATTTTCAGGTATCAGGAAAGCAGTTCACGGGGGGATGGGGCATATCCGGTCAGGGTATGATGCATCCGGACTTTTGGATTTCAGCCAGAATTTAAACCCTTTTCCGCCGTCCTTTCCATGGAATCCGGATAAATCTCTGGTTTCTTTCTATCCTGATGATGGCTATCCCCGGCTGAAGCAGGAGATTGCGCGCATTGAAGGGTGCTCTCCCGAGATGGTCTGCCTGGGAAACGGCTCTGTCGAGATCATGAGGACCTTCTGCCACACGGTGGTAGCCCCCGGTGATAACGTCGCAGTATTTCCCCCGACCTTCAGTGAATATGAGCTCTCAGTAAGAATTGCAGGGGGCATTCCTGTCCCTGAACGCGATGGGGCCGTGGTTGAATTCCTATGTAATCCGAACAATCCGACAGGAGTCCTCCTCACCCGGGATGAGGTTTTGCAGCGGCTCTTCACCGCGGAAGAAGGGGAGCGCATACTCTTTGTGGATGAGGCATTCATTGACCTGTCTGACCCTGCCCAGAGTGTGATCGATCACCGTTCTGCATTCCTCTTCGTCCTGCGATCGCTGACCAAGGCTTATGCCGTTCCGGGGCTGCGGTTCGGGTACGGCATCGGTGACCCGACTCTTGTGCAGGCGATGGAGGCCGTACGCCCCCCATGGACCGTCAACGCCTTTGCCGAACAGTATGCCCTTGAGGCGCTCGCCAACCGGCATCAGCTCGTCGCTTCCCGGGACGTCATAACTACTGAGCGGGAATGGCTCGGGGCGCAGTTTGATGCCCTTGGCATCTCCTATGCACCGTCATCGGTGAATTATCTCCTTCTGGACACCGGCGCGGTTCCTGCAGGGGAGGTGAAGGAACGCCTGATCAAAGAGTCCATTCTTGTCAGGGACTGCACATCGTTCGGACTTCCCTTTTCCATACGTGTGGCCGTCCGTTCCCATAAGGAGAATGCTCGCCTTGTGGAGGTGCTTGGCAGGTGCATGCATTAATCGTGGCGGGGGGCGCGGGTTCACGCCTTGGGATGGGGGAAAAACCCCTTGTCCGGATCTGCGGAAAGCCTTTGATATCACACGTGACCGATGCATTCACCAGGTCTGGTGCGGAGATCACGGTTATCACCTCCTCGCGGGTGCCATATACGGCAAACTGGTGCCGGGCGTGTGGTTTTTCCCTTTTCAGGGGGGACGGCAAAGGATATGTCGAGGATATCCTGGAGTGTGCTGCGTGCCTCGAACTGGAGGAGCCGTTTTTTACCTGTGTTGCCGACCTCCCCGGCATTTCCGTGGATCTTCTGGAAAGAGTGGAAGAGGCCTACGGGACGTCCGGCAGGACGGCCTGTTCGGTCTGGGTGCCGTCTGCAGCCTTTGACCGGGCCGGCACCCGTCCCGGGTACTGCATGGAGGTGTCAGGCATCCGGGTGAGCCCTTCAGGCCTCAACATTCTCCACGGGGCATACCTCGGGCAGGATCAGGATGAGGTGCAGGTGATTATCGATGACGAGCGGCTTGCATTAAATATCAATACCCGGGAGGATCTCATCGCGGCCGAACGGTTCCTCTGCCCAGAAGGTGTTGGGTGAACAGACATAGTCATACAGAAATATCCCCGACATATACTGACAAATTTTTCACCCCGGAAGACCTACTGTAGATCAATGGAGTATGCGCGGGAGATAGAGCTTGAAGGGCACATCATCGATTCAGGCATCATGACGAGAGTCTTTGATGCGGTGATGGATATGGGCGGTACCTTCGAGATCACAACGTTCGATGTCGGCAAGAAGAAGCAGGATACGAGTTACGCCCGTTTGATCATCAGCGCCCCGGAAGAGGAGCTTCTCGAACAGATACTTAGTGTGCTGCACCGCCTCGGCGCACGCCTGACGGAGATGGAGGATGTCCGCCTCGCGGAGGTTGAGGGCGACCGGATTTTACCGAAGGGATTCTACTCGACAACCAACCATCCTACAATGGTCAAGTTCGACGGAGAATGGCTTGAGGTCGAGAACATCGAGATGGACTGCCACATCGTTGTCGATCATGACGACCGGCGAGCCCTCTGCAAGCCGATGTCGAAACTGAAAAAAGGCGACCGGGTCGTCCTCGGGGAAACGGGGGTGCGGGTCGTTCCTCCTGAACGCCCACGTAAGGTGAGCACCTTCGAGTTCATGCACGGAACGGTCTCCTCTGAACGCCCGAGCGAGACGGTGATCGCAAAAATTGCTCTCGAGATGCATGAACTGAAGAAGCGCGGAGGTAAGATCGGGATCGTCGGCGGCCCTGCCATCATCCACACCGGTGCGGCACCTGCTCTTGCCGAGATCATCCGCGAAGGGTATGTGGACGCCATCTTCGCCGGCAACGCACTGGCAACACACGATATCGAGTACAACCTCTTCGGGACATCGCTCGGGATGAACCTCGATACAGGAACGCTCGCCCGTGGCGGCCACAAGAACCATATCTCTGCAATCTCGGAGGTCATTCGTGCAGGTTCCATCAGAGACGCCGTCGAGAAGGGTGTCATTCAGACAGGCATCATGTACGAGTGTGTCCGAAAGGATGTGCCGTTTGTCCTTGCAGGCTCCATCCGGGACGACGGGCCGCTTCCCGATGTGATCACCGATGCGGTGGAAGCGCAGGACATGATGCGGGAACACATCCGCGGTCTCGATATGGTCATAATGATCGGCACCCTGCTGCACTCGGTGGCCGTCGGCAACTGTCTGCCGTCTTATGTGAAGACCATCTGCGTGGACATCAATCCCGCCTCTGTCACAAAACTCATGGACCGGGGGACGATGCAGGCGATAGGGGTGGTCAGCGATGCAGGGACCTTCCTCCCGCTCCTTGCAAAACAGCTGAAAAATCTGCGTGAATTCGATGTGTAAGGGGGACTTCTTTCCCCCCGCATCAGCGGGTCAGCGGCATACACCAGGGCTCTTCATATTTTATCACATGTTCCCACTCTTTTTTGCATGCGCATGACGTATCCATCAGAGCCTTGAGTATCTCCCGATCTCCGGACAGGGAGTATTCGGTGATTCCCCTGACAAACTCCCGGTCGCATGAGCCGCAGTTGTGCGGACCGCGGATCTTTCCTCCCCCGACGGGGTCCGACTGTACGAAAGAGTCGGCTGAAAGGAGAATATCGATGGCGCTCCAGAGATAGGGCGGGCGGTAAGCCCCCTGTTTCCAGTACCGCTCCACTTCTGTCCTGCGCTGAACCGTGCAGAGGTTCATCGAGATCATATCGGAGTAGGGGCCCGCCTCGGCAATCGAGCGTTTCATATCCTCAACCGCTTCACGTTCGGTGAGAAAGAGCGGTTTTAGCATCAGGTAGGTCTTGACTCCCGCCCCCGCCTGCCGGGCGTTGTGCGCCGCATCGATGAAGTCGGCAAAGGTATGGCCCTTGTCGATGCACTTCTCGCGGATGAAGTCGCTCGTCGTCTCCAGTCCCATTGCCACATAGAGGGCCGAGGTGCCGCACCCGTCATCGATTCCCTCCCGGAAGGAGGATACGGCATCCGGGTGGACGAATTCCGTCCGGCTCTCGGCAACAACAGCCCTTCCCCGGAATGCCTCTGCAATTGCCTCCCGTGCCTCATGGGGCACCTCATCCTCATCGAAGAACGATCCTGAAGTAAATATTTTGATCATCCTGAATGACTCTGGAGGGTACTGTGCCACCAGCCATGCCAGTTGGGAAAGCAGTGCACGGATTTTACCGCTTCGATCCGTAATCCGGGCGCGCTCGAACCGATAGCCGCACATCCTGCACCGGTTCCAGGTGCATCCGGTGGTATGGAAGATAACGGTCAGGCAGGGGATCACCTCACCGTCATAGAGCTCGGTTCCCGTCCAGCATGCGAGAGGTTTTTGTGTAGAGTCAGAGATCATTAGTGTAGTATGATTGAACGTTGGAATATGAAAAAGATCGTGTGCATGACGGTGCTGCTCCTGGTATGCGTCGGCTCGGCAGCGGCCTATGAGATAAAGTGTGACTGCCCGAATGAGGTATATCGAGGGGAGGTAATCGAGATTCAGGGAACCAGCACGCTCCCTCCCGGGTACAGCACCTGGCTGACCCTCTACGAGGTACAGCCGCTGGCACGACAGCTCGGACAGGTAACCATTGTCATTCAGCAGGGCGGCCTTTGGAGTGTGGAGATCCCGACGGCCGGTCTCGAGGGAGGGACCTACAAGTTTGAAATTTACGAGGATACCATGAACTATCCCTACAGTTCGTCCTCAAATTCTCTCGTCCTCTTCAAGATCATCGACCGGTCGGGGGAAATAGCCATCTCCTCGCCCTCCACCCAGGAGTACCGGGGGTATATCGATGTCTCCGGCAGGGTGACGACCGAAGAAGCGCCGCCGGGACTCCGGTTCGTCGCAATGAATGCGAGCGGGGATGAAGTCTATGGTCCCCTGTATATCAGGACCGATGAGAAAGGGTATTTCTCGCACTCTGTCCCCGTCGATGGTCCCGGCAGGTATTACCTCCGGTTTTCGGACTTTGCGAACGGAGAAGAACGGTATATCACCAAGGTGACGTTCGTTCTCGAGGCAGCGGCTGTCACCCCGACACCGCAGGCGACGGTGGTGGCGCCGACATCCAGTCCGGGTACGGGAACGAAGGTCTCGGCAAGTGCCCGGGCATCCCGCGACACCCCCGCCTACTTCGAGATCGATACAAAACCTGGTGTGCTGACGGTCACGTCATCAACCGGCATTGACTGGAGGCTCTATTACACCGATGAGAGTGGAACCGTGGTAAAGGTGGATCAAGCCGGAAGCGTGACAGCAGAAACCTTCTCCCTCACAGTGGAGGGTGGCATGGTCTACCTGAAGGCACAAACGGTGTCAGGCGACGATGAGGGGGTCATTACGGTGACAGCAACGAATGCCGATTCAATTTCCGCGTCTTCCGGGGCTGCGGTGCATTTCAATGACCCGATCCCCGGTGGCGCGGCCGAAGAGACTCCGGTGCCGGTATGCATTCCTCTTATAGCTCTTATTACCCTCGGATATCTTGTCTATAGGAAATAACACCACTTTTTTAACCAGAAACAGCAAAGTACGTAACGAGCCGGGATAGTCTAGTCTGGGAAGGCGGTGGCCTTGAAAGCCACTGGTGCTTGGCACCTCAGGAGTTCAAATCTCCTTCCCGGCGTCAATTCAATTTTCCCTGCACCTATCCACGGGGGCGGGGAGGGACCTGAACATGTGCATCGCAGTACCGGCAGAAGTGCTCGAAATTAAAGAAGGCAATATCGGTGTGGTTGATTACGGAGATCTCCGGCAGGAAGTCAGACTCGATCTCGTCGATGTTGAGGTTGGAGAATTCGTCCTTGTTCACGTGGGTTTTGCCATTCAGAAACTCTCCCGTGAAGAGGCGCTCGAAACGAGAAAGATCTTCGCTGAAGTCTATGCGGCGATGGAGGAATAATGCACGAGTATACTGTTGCATATGACATCTATGCGACAGCAAAGCGTGCTGCAGTTGATAACGGGGCTACCCTGGTAAAGATCGTCCATGTCGATGTTGGAGAGATCAGTATGATCAATCCCGAACAGGTCGAGTTTCTTTTTGGCGCCCTCTGTGAAGAGGACCCTTTGTTCAAAGGTGCGAAACTTCAGGCAAAAACCGTTCCCGTCCGATCCGTCTGCAAGTGCGGCTATACCGGTTCTGAAAAGTATGTCTGCCCCGGGTGCGGCAATATGCCGGAGATTACAGAGGGGCGGGAGATACTGGTGACCAATATCGAAATCGAGGTTGATGACGAATGAAAGTCAATATGATGCATGGCGCAGGGGGCGCCGTTTTTTCCGAACTTCTCGGGGCGACGCTGACACGGTATACGAACAATAATGCGGGAGGCATCGGTCTGGAATCGCTTGATGACGGCGCAGTCATCCCGATAGGAAACGAGCAGATCGTTTTTACCACCGATTCCCATGTGGTAAAGCCGCTCTTCTTCCCAGGTGGAGATATCGGGCGCATTGCCGTATGCGGGACTGTCAACGATCTTGCAATGATGGGGGCACGGCCGATTGCCCTCTCCTGTGGCATGCTCATAGAAGAGGGGTTCGATATTCCCGTCCTGGAACGTATCGTTGCATCGATGGATGCAGCCCTCAGCGAGAGCGGGGCTGCCCTCGTTACCGGTGATACGAAGGTCCTTGAGCATGGATCGCTGGATGGCATTGCCATCAATACCGCAGGCATCGGGGTGACGGAACGGCCGGTCCGCGACAATGGGCTTGTACCGGGAGATGTCATTATCGCAAGCGGCACGCTGGGTGACCACGGGCTTGCCATCATGGCATTCAGGGAAGGATTTGATCTCGGTGACCAGATTGTGTCCGATGTCGCACCGGTCTGGCACCTTGTCGAGGCAGCAATGGGGGCAGGAACCATTCATGCCATGAAGGACCCGACGAGAGGAGGTTTTTCGAATGCCATCAATGAGATGGCCGAAAAATCCTCTGTGCAGGTCCGGATCGAGGAGGATGCCCTCCCGATACGCAGGAATGTGCGGAGTGCCTCCGAACTGCTCGGCATAAGTCCGCTGGATGTTGCAAACGAGGGCAAGGTCATAATGGGCGTCCCCAAAGACGACGCAGACGCTGTTCTTGCGGCAATCAGGACGACGAAGTACGGGAAGGATGCGGCAATCGTCGGGTACGTCGTCGAAGGCAGATCCGTTATCATGGAGACGTCCATCGGAGGCGAGCGGTTCATCGAGGCGCCGGTGGGTGACCCGGTCCCGCGTGTCTGCTGACACGTCGTCGGGAGCTATTCCACAATACAAATATTTTTATTGAGCCATACCGAGTGCTATGGGTATTCCCGCTGGTGAAAAATAATGGCTCCTTTTCCGGAAATTTCCTACAGGCGTGTGTCGTCATGGGAAACCGGGGAAATTCTTGCGCTCTACCGCACAGGCGGCTGGTGGGATGAGGATGCCGACACCGCCCTTATACCTGCGATTATTCGCGGAAGTTATGCCTTTGTCGTCGCTATTGACAAAAAGACCCTGTCAGCCGTCGGCATGGGGAGAGTGCTATCCGACGGGATATCGGACGCCTACATCCAGGATGTCGTGGTGCTTCCCGGCTACCGTGGGCACGGGATAGGTAAGGGAATTATCCGGTCGCTGATTGGCATCTGCCTTGCAGCGGAGATCGGATGGATAGCGCTCATCGCCGAACCCGGGACCGAAACATTTTACCATCCCCTCGGGTTTTCGAGGATGGAGGAATATGTTCCGATGAAATTGGATCAGGAGAAAACAAATGCTCAGTATCAGTGATTTTCAGCCGGTAACCCTCACTGTCCGGGACCGGATACAGGAACATTTTCAGCGATTTTTGCAGGTGCATAGCGAAAAGAACACCACCACTCTCATTGCATGGAAGAGCTATTCGGATTACTCCTACGCATTCATAGAAGACAATCTGGTCATCTCCGCCGAAATCGAGGGCGTGCGGCTTTTCCATGCACCGGTTGGTCCTCGCAACCCGGCAATTCTGGCTGCCGTCCTGCGACTTGCCCGGGGTACCGGGGGGGAGCGCCCGTTCTATATCTTTGACCGTGCCAGCCGCGACTGGTTCGCCCATGAATATCCTGACATCCCCCTTCGTGCAGAACGGGATTTCTTTGATTATGTCTACCTGACCGATGACCTCGCCGACCTGCCGGGAAAAAGGTATGTCCGCATACGGCGGCACATCAATAAATTCAATAAGAACTGCAACTACCACATCGAGCGAATCGGCCCGGACAACATGCAAAAGGTCCGTGATTTTCTCGACAAGTGGTGTGAATGGAAACATTGCGAGGAGAGTGAAGTCCTGGCGCATGAGAAGAACGCGATTCTCTTCTGCATCGACCATTTCAATGAACTGGGCCTGGATGGGCTTCTCGTGATTGTCGATGGCGGCATATCTGCGCTTTCGATCTTTGACCGGCTTAATGACGACATGGCGCTCGTTCATTTTGAAAAGGGCCTTCCCGACTGCGAGGGGAATTACAAGGTCATCAATATGGAGACGGCCCGTTACCTCCGGGAGAATTACCGGAATACGTTTATCAACCGGGAGTCGGATGTCGGGATACCCGGCCTGCGGGAGGCAAAACTCCGCTACTATCCGCATCATTTTGCCGAAGTCTGGTCGGTTGCCCGAAGGGACATTCCGGACAGTCTCTGATGAGGGTACCGGAATCTTTTCCATCTTTCAGGCGTAAGGTGTCACTATGCCTTCGGCTCCGGATCTTATCATCAGAAACGCCCTTATCCCCGGAGGGCGGGTTGTCGATATAATCATCCATGAAGGCAGGGTGATGCATGTCGGTGCGGGCGGAGGGGATGCCGGGAGAACGATAGATGCACACGGACACCTGTGCCTTCCCGGCGCAATTGACATGCACGTGCATATGCGTGGCGGTGCCCGGCAGTCATACAAAGAGACCTGGTCCACCGGGACCATGAGTGCCGCTGCGGGAGGAGTGACCACCGTTGTTGACCAGCCAAATACCATCCCTCCCCTCACGGGCAGGGAACCATTCCGAGAAAGGGTTGCAGAGGCGACGGGGGGTTCTTACTGCCGGTTTGGGATAAATGGTGCCGTAACCCCCGATGCTGACCTGGCGGGCCTCTGGGAGGAGGGCGCTCTCGCGTTTGGGGAGACATTTGCTGCAGCCTCCAGCTATGGAGAGGCTATCGGAGAAGATGACCTGAAAATTTGCCTGGAACAACTTCGCGGGCTGGATGCCCTGGTTACCCTCCATTGCGAAGATGTCCGGGAGGGGAGGGACCTGAATCTTGCGAAGCACAGTGACCTTCGTTCCGGAACCGGTGAGGCTGCGGCGGTGCAAAAGCTCTGTGCTCTCTTGTCTGCCGGGCCGCGGTCCCATTTCTGCCATCTCTCCTCAGATGCATCGGTCCGGGCGGCATGCACATCCTATGAAGTCATGCCGCATCATCTCTTTCTATCACAAGAGCTCTTTGCGGCGGACGATGCCCACGGAAAGGTAAACCCGCCTCTGCGCACGGAACAGGACCGTAAAGCTCTCTGGAATGCGTGGGAACACATTCCTGTCATCGCATCTGATCATGCCCCACATTCCGATGCTGAAAAATCCGGACCGTTTGAAGCGGCCCCGGCGGGGCTGCCGGGTGTCGAGACGATGGTCCCGCTCCTTCTCAGTGCAGTGTACAGCGGACGGTGCAGCCTCGCCTCGGTGCTGCAGAAAGTTGTCTTTCGCCCGGCGGAGATCCTCCGCATTCCGCCGCCTGCGTTTACTCCCGGGGCTCCTGCCGATTTTGCGATATATCCAAAGGAACCTGAGAAGATATCTGCAGAGAATCTGCACAGCAGGGCGGGGTGGACGCCGTATGAGGGCATGGAGGGAGTCTTTCCCGGCGTTGTCACCTGTAATGGCATGGTGATATACGAACAGGGTCAGTTTATGTTTGGCGCCGGGGAATGGGTCAGGGGACAAGGGTATAAGAGGAGTCAGGAGAGATAAGTACTGCCGATATAGCGCTTTTATAGGTCCCCGGGTGATCGATTGGCAGAGCCTGGAAGTGATCCATGGGACAACCCAATTGCGCGACAGGCCGCCCGGCAATGGGTTAAGCAGGTGACGGACGGCGCATGCCACGAATGATCTGTGCTGTTAATGCCGGGCTACATAACCTTCTCTCACTATGACTGCCTTTGATGATGCAATAACCGCCGAGGAAGGCGCTGTGATTCTTACGCTTGATGTTTCCGCAGGAAGTAAAAAAGAACGTTTTCCCGCGGGATTTAATGAATGGCGTGGTGCCGTTCAGATTCAGATCAAAGCGCCCGCTATCGAAGGGAGGGCGAACAAGGCCATCGTCGAACTCATTGCAGCGGAAACAGGTTTGAAAAAAAATGATATCATGATCCTGAGTGGCGCCACATCTACGATTAAGCGGGTACGCATCAGGGGATGTACTCCCGAAGGCATGGTGGCCTTTCTTACCGGGCGTCTATGATTGGAAGGCCTGAATAGATCTGATTAATTCGCTTCAATCCGCGAAAATACGTATTTGGCGTCATTTCCGGGATTTCCATCTGTTTATATACTAGAAATTCAAGTATCTCATTGCCTATGTACGGATTAACACGATTATCCAACGGCATAGCAACGATGTACTCATCAGGAGGATTATTTCATGCATTTACAGGATACAACAAAGTATCTCATTCACCAAAAAATCGAAATCGAGGGGGTGGTGGAGAAGTCCGATGTAATTGGCGCGATATTCGGGCAGACTGAAGGTCTGCTCGGTGACGAACTGGACCTGCGGGACCTGCAGAGGACCGGCAGAATAGGACGCATCGATGTCCAGATAACTGCGCGAAAGGGCATCACGAAAGGGAGTATTTATATTTCATCCTCCCTCGACAAGGCGGAAACGGCAATTCTTGCCGCATCGCTTGAAACCATCGAACGAGTCGGGCCTTGCTCCGCGATATTCGTTGCCGAAAGAATAGAGGATCTCAGGGTGACCAAGAGGCACAACATCATGGAACGGGCAAAAGAACTGCTCATCGAGTCCTTTGATGAGGGGTCTATAGATACTGCCGATATCCTTGATGCGGTGAGGGAATGTTCACGTATTGAAAAGGTCGTTGAAATCGGAGAGGAGAAGCTTCCGGCAGGACCAAATGTCGTGGATTCGGACGCAATAATTGTTGTTGAAGGGAGGGCCGATGTCATCAACCTTCTCCGGTACGGCATAAAGAATGCTGTAGCGGTGGAAGGGACCCACATCCCCCCGACGATCATCGATCTCTGCAAGAGAAAGACAACAACGGCGTTCTTTGACGGGGACCGCGGAGGCGACCTCATTCTCCAGGAACTTGTGCAGGTAACCGATGTTGACTATGTTGCCATCGCTCCCCGGGGACTTTCCGTTGAGGATATGTCCCGTAAGGAGATTATTAAACCTCTGCGCAACAAGGTGCCGATCGAATTCATTCTTGATGCAAAGGGTTCGATTAACGAAGAAATGTACCACCAGCGCCTGAATGCATCCGAGGAGGCGGCGCGAAGAACTGCGGTGGAAAGGGCAGGAACGGCCGCACGTGAGGATAGACCCGGGACGATTGGGTGGCATATGGCACAGGTTCGTGGACAGCACACGGCACGGTTCCTTGATCCCGAGTGCGCGATGATCGATGAAGCCGATGCGGATCTCGCCGAAGATACTATCAAATCGCTCAATGCAAAGATACACAGTCTCATCATCGATCGTCCGGTGGACCAGAAGTTGCTAGATCAGGCATTTGCCGAAGACATCGGCCTTATTGCCGCACCGGAGTTTGTCAACATCGTAAAAAAGCCCGTCTCGATCAGCCTGGTAAAATTCGGCTGATCCCGTTTGCTGCCGGTAACGATTCCTGTTGCCGGGCAGCTGCATCTGGTATTCCGGTTTTCACTGCAGCTTCATGCGAGGACCCTGGCATCTGAGGAGTAAGGTTCATAACTACCTCTTTCTTTACCAATACCGCCTCCAATACCTTAAAAATCACGCATGGACAATAGTACTGCAGCGAAATGCAAAGGACGCGGAGTGGTTGGTGTGCATAAAGAGGAATTGATTAAGCTTCACAAGATAATGGCCGAGATTAAGGACAGTTTTGAGGCAGCAAATCCGGATTACGACTTCTCGGATTATTATGCCCTGAAGATTGATCCGAGCCAGGTGCATAAGAGCAAGATGGAGCACAAACATGCAATTTTTGTTCTTGGCAGGGATATCGCAGAAATAATGGCGGATTCGGAGCCGTCTGCGTCCAAGCGCATTTCTGCCAGAATGGACGAACTGGCCCGCAAAACACAGAAAGAAATTGATTACTTATCCTGATTTTTCATATTTTCATATTTTCATATTTTCATTTTCCCGGATGAGGAATTCTGCAATGAGTTCCGGGATGGGTGCGGTCATGCAGTGCCAGTTGGGTGTACCGTTCACTTCCAGCACGGTATAGGAACCATTGTGGTCGAGAAGATCTACACCACAGTAGTCAATCTTCATCGCACGTGCAGCTGCCGCGGCGATCTCAGCCATTTTTGTAGGGATCGTTTCGAGTGCGATGCCGCAGCCACCCTGGTGGATGTTATGGGCAAATGAGTCGGAGGTGCGCATAATGGCACCGACCGCCGTTCCGTCAATAACGAATACCCGGTAATCACGGTCATTTGCAATGTATTGCTGGACATAATATGGGCCTTCTTCAAGTTCGCCGATGTCGGTAAACGGGAATATGCCGTTGCCGTCATAACCATAGAGCGGTTTGTAGACCGCGGTCCCGTACTTCTCCAGGAACGCCGCCACCTCATCCCGGGAGGCGGTAAATATTGTAGCGGGAGTGGGGACGTTCTCCTGCATCATCCGTGCGGTGGTCTGGGCTTTGCTCGCACATGCAGCGATTGCCGAGGGGTTGTTGACCACCCGGTTCGAGAGAGCGAGTGCACTGATCACTTCAAACTGCACCAGGTCCTGCCGGATGCCGCAGACCCAGATGATGTCCCGGGAAACCTCATTGGAAAACGGGTCGACCGCACTGAGGTCAAGCTCGGTAAAATCTGCATTTCTCTCTTCAAGCGCGGCAATGACCATGCCGGTGGAGTCGTCCCCCGGGGTATCCGTTGGTTTTCTGACGATCCGTATCATGACGTTACTCCTCGCATCATAGTGTTGTCCCGCCGAAAGGAGGGTCCTGTAATGGAGTTGCACCGGCCTGAATATGTATCAACCGGTACTGCCCTAAAAAAGGGATCGTGATATTTAGTCGATGGTGTCCGGATCGACGATCGGGTCTTTCTGGGTGATGGGTTGTGCGTAATCGTTCCAGACCTTTTCACGATAGACCGGCCCGGAGTTATAGGTGCAGAAGGGGATGAGTTTCCCGTCCGGTGTCGCATAATGGATGCAGCATCGCTGGACACGAGCAGTGTCATAGTTGAAATTGTCCATGAAATGCATGGTCCCGATGAACAGGGCATTCCAGTGGAAATCACGAAGTGCGCTGAAGTCATGCTTTACCAGCGTCTGGGCGATGATCTTCCAGAACATGGTTGTGCTGCTTATTTTGTCGTTCTTCAGTGAGGTGCGCATATCGTTTATTCCCTCGATAAGCGTCTTGTATCTGTTGATCGAGCCATCATCCTGGTGCAGTTTGTCCGTCATCAGGTTAATGGCATGGAAAAATCCGTCCACATCGATCATTTCATTGATGGGGGTGATCCCGTCAGCGGTGACAAATCCATAGGTTGCCGCACCGCAGTGCTGGTGTGTGGTAAATCTGACCTGAGGGGCGCCGGTATAGGTCTCGACAAGATTCGAGAACGGGATGACACACGGCACGGGATAGAAGTATTCCTTTTTGAGCACCCCCCCGGTCTGGTCTTCGATACGCTGCATAAGGTCGGGGATGGTGACACGTTCGCGTTCGATATCATCCTCGCTCGCTGCACCGGTGAAGGCGACGGGCTGGAAGTTCACCCCGCGGACCACCTGGATGTTGTCTGCGGCAAACCGGATAATATCGCCCACCTCGTGGTCATTGCGGCCATTGATGATGGTCGGAACAAGGACTATCCCAAGGTTCACCTTGCGACAATTCTCCAGCGCCCTGAGGCTGATTTTGATCATGTGGTTTGTCTCACGGGTGACCCCGTCAAAATGCAGGTAGACGGTGTTTATTCCTGCATCGACCATCTTCTTCGCGTATTCCGGATCCTGTGCCAGCTTGATGCCGTTTGTTGCAATCTGTACCTGGTCAAATCCCATCTCTTTGGCCTTTCTGATAATGTCAAAGAGGTCGTCGCGCATCGTCGGTTCGCCCCCGGAAAATTGAACGGCAGGCGCAGGCACCGGTTTCTGGTCCCGGAGAAGCCGGAGCATGGCGACGATTTCGTCGAAGGTCGGCTCATAGACATACCCGCAGGCACGTGCATTGGCAAAGCAGAAATCGCAGTCCAGGTTACAGCGGTTGGTCAGGTCAATATTTGCAAGGAGTGTTCCGGACTTATGATTGCTGCAGAGCCCGCAATCGAGTGGGCATCCATCGGCTGCTTCGAACTGTGGATTATCTATCCCGTGTCCGATACTTTCGAAGAGATCGAATTTTGTGTACATCTCTGCATCCGACCAGTAGAGGTGCCTGAATACGCCATGCTCGGGACATGTGCGCTCTATAAAGATCTGCCCGTTATCTTCGAGTATCTCGGCAGGCAGGACTTTACCACAGACCGGGCAGAGGCTGTTTGTTTGCTTGATCACCATGATTCATCACGAATTGAAAGAAGTCCATTAACTATCTCTTCATTATCCCATCAATGTAATAAAATTTATTTTTGCAACAAATTCTACTCAATAACTCCATAATTCGATACCTTAATCTTTTCCTTTATTCCAATATTCTGCTCATTGGAGGTTTATTCCATTCAATTAACCGAGATTCTTGTACCCCTTGCCATTGCATTCTGGATAATGGTTCCGGCATACCTCCCGAATTCTTCCGCGGCGGTGTTCGGGGGAGGTCGCCCGATTGACGGGGGGCGGACCTGGTCGGACGGCCGGAGAATATTTGGCGATGGAAAGACCTGGCGTGGGTTATTTGGAGGCATTGGGGCAGGAATAGCTATCGGTTTTGTTCAGATAGGTCTGGAATCCATAGCCGGGTGGGAGTATCTCACCCCCATCTCGGTGTTCCTCCTTGCGGCCGGGGCTCTTCTGGGGGATCTGACAAAAAGTTTTTTCAAACGGAGGCTGAACAAAAAACGTGGTGAGCAGTGGCTTATTGCCGACCAGTATGATCTGGTGGCGGGGGCCTTTGCTCTTCTGCTCCTGTTCAACGCGGAGTGGGTATTTGCAACGATAACTCCAATGATCGGGCTCTGGATCATTATCCTTACCCCTTTACTTCATCGTGGAGCAAATATCATCGGATATCTGATTGGAATCAAGGATGTACCATGGTAACGAACATACAAGAGCTTCTGGTTGAGTCAGGAGCTATCCGTTTCGGAGAGTTTACTCTCGCATCGGGTGCGAAAAGCACCTACTATGTGGATATAAAAACGGCAGCCACCGATCCCGCTCTTCTTGAGGCCATCGGGAATGCGATCGCGGGTGCTGCCGATTTTGAAGTGGTTGCAGGCGTAGCGGTCGGTGCGGTGCCGATTGCAGTTGCCACCTCTCTCTCCTCGGGAAAACCATATGCAGTCATCCGAAAATCCGGGAAGGGGTATGGCCTTTCTGAGATGATCATCGGGGATGTCGCGGGAAAGAAGGTGCTGCTTGTGGAGGATGTGACCACCTCCGGGGGAAGTGTTCTGTACGGGATCGAGGCACTCAGAAGTGCCGGGGCGACCGTCGTCGGCGTGGTTACGGTGGTGGACCGGGAACAGGGTGCACGGGGTGCTCTTGCAGATGTTGGCGTAACCCTGATCCCCCTGGTCAGCATCTCCGAGATACTTGGCTGATAACAATCTTTTAGCAGTCTGGGAAGTATATATGGATATGAAGATTCTTGTTGTGGGTGGAGGGGGCAGAGAGCATGCTCTCACTGAGGCACTCTCCCGCAGCAGTAATGTTACTATCTGTTCTGTGATGTCCAGGAAGAATCCTGGCATTGCCGCTCGATCTGAAGAGATCTGTCTGTGCAGGGAAACAGATGTGCAGACGGTCGTTGCATTCGCAAAAGAGTGCGGTGCCATGTATGCGGTCATTGGACCCGAGGCACCTCTTGAGGCAGGTCTCGCGGATGCGCTTGAAGCCGAAGGCATCTCCTGCATCGGCCCGACGCGCGAGGCAGCCCGGATAGAGACGGATAAGGAATTCTGCAGGAACCTGATGAATGAATATAGTATTCCCGGATGTCCGGAATTTGCCGCTTTCCATGATGCCGATGCCGCGTGCGCCTATCTCGAGGCGTCGGGGCGTGAATATGCCATTAAACCTATTGGTCTGACTGGGGGCAAGGGGGTAAAGATCATGGGAGAGCATGTCGGTCTGGAGGGGGCAAAGGAGTACATCCGTGAGATAGGCGGGGATGTCGTCCTCGAAGAACGGCTGATTGGGGAGGAATTCACGCTCATGACCTTTGTCGATGGTGAGCACGTTGTGCCGATGCCGCTTGTTCAGGACCACAAACGTGCATACGAAGGCGACGAAGGGCCAAATACCGGCGGAATGGGTTCATACTCGATGCCGGATCACATGCTCCCCTTCGTCACGGAGGATGACTATCGCCGGGCGGTGGGAATCATGGAAGGAATCCTTGGGGCAATGAGGGCGAAGAGCCTTGTCTACAAGGGATTTTTATACGGTCAGTTCATGGTCACCGCCCATGGGCCGATGGTCATCGAATTCAATGCCCGCTTTGGTGATCCCGAGGCAATGAATCTTCTCACCCTGCTCTCATCGGACTTTGGCAGGATTGTCACAAAGATTTCCCAGGGGACCCTCGGGCCGGACGACGTCTCATTCCTGCACAAGGCTTCCGTCTGTAAATACCTGGTCCCTGAAGGATACCCGGACCATCCGCAGGGGGGAATGGAGATCACCCTTGGAGACTATGGGGATGCCGTGATCTACTATGCCAGTGTCGTGGATGAGGGGGGTTCACTCTTTACGCAGACCTCCCGGACGCTGGCATTTGTCGGTCTGGGGGATACGCTGGAAGAGGCCGAACAGATTGCTGAGCGGGCGGCTGGCTCCGTTTCCGGCGCTGTCCGGCACCGCACCGACATCGGCACCAGTGCAGTACTCGAGCGCCGCATGGAGCATATGAGGGAGATCCGATGAAGAAAGACATCGTTTCAATTCTGGATCTGACTGAGGCTGAGTTTCATCAGGTGATCGATCTTGCCGTCCGTCTCAAGGAACAACGTGCAATGGGCCAGAACCATTCCCTCGGGAAACGATATACCCTGGGAATGATCTTCGAGAAGGCATCCACCCGGACCCGGATCTCCTTTGAAGTCGGCATGTTTGAACTGGGAGGGCATGCCCTCTTTTTAAACCCGCATGATATGCAGCTTGGCCGCGGCGAAATTATCGAGGATACTGCAAAGGTTCTCTCCCGGTATCTCTCGGCGGTAATGATTCGCTCAAAGAGCCATGATATGGTCAAAGAGCTCGCGAGGCATGCATCAATACCCGTGATAAACGGCCTCTCCGGCCTTGAGCACCCCTGCCAGATCCTTGCGGATGTCATGACGATGAGGGAGCAGTTCGGGACGCTTGAGGGGCTGCAGGTCGCCTGGGTCGGCGACGGGAATAATGTATGCAATTCCCTCATCCTGGCATCTGCTCTTGCCGGCTATAGCATCCGTATTGCGACGCCGGACGCATTTGCACCTGATACAACCGTCCTTTTAAAGGCCGATGAGATTGGGGCCTCCTATACGATATGTGGCACTCCGGCAGAGGCTGTACGGGGTGCAGATGTAGTCTACACGGATACCTGGGTGTCCATGGGTGATGAGGGAGAAAAGGAGAAACGGCTCCGGGCATTCGAGGGCTATTGTGTTGATGAAGAACTGGTATCCATGGCGGCCGATCATGCCATTGTCATGCACTGTCTTCCCGCCCACCGCGGTGAGGAGATCACCCCCGGTGTTATTGACGGGAAGCAGAGTGTCGTCTGGGACCAGGCCGAAAACCGGTTGCACACCCAGAAGGCTCTTCTGTCGCTGCTGCTGGAAAGGTAACTGCCTTTTTTTCAATAATCCAGTATTTTGTTGAAGTCAAGGATATCCGGGGCGCCATCACGGCGGGCCGTCTCGATTGCAGAGATTATCTCTTCAAGTATCTCATTCTCTGTGGGCGGTTGTGTCCCCTGTAGCAGGCTTCCGAGGGGCTTTAAATGATATATTTTATGTTGGAGACGAACATCGCGGTGTCCCACGACAGCAACGAATGAATTGCACTTGTTGTCAAATGTGAGCGAAATTATGTTATCAACATTGACATAGTTATCTTCCGTTGACAGTATCCACACCATTGATGAATACTTGCACAAAAATGGATATCAATCTGTTGGATTGATTTTAAAAGGGTAATTATTCTTTTTCGTCTACGGGATCACTGATAAATTCCTGGAGACGGGTATAAAGGAACTCTTCAGCCTTTTTCACTGTTTTCAGGTCTCCCCGGAATGCGAGGAGTTCGCGTGCATCGCCATCCATATTGGCAAAGTACATTTTTTGCGGGCGGGACACGATCTCAACATCAAACTTCTCCTTGATTTCGTAGATGATTTTTCTTGGAACCCCGGGGGGGACCAGTAGGTCGAATTTTTCTTCGGTATCGTCTGTCATGGTCATCCTTATTTTCCAATTTTCATTCTTCTGCCCATAATGCAGGGTCCGCCGCGGACACCCCCGATGGGTTCTTTGGGTTTTCCAAGGGAAAGCATGCATCTTCCCATCAGTGCCGCACCACGGGCCAGCCCGTCATCGACGAAGAGGATATGATCATCCGGGTTATCGAAAAGACCCCTCTCCTTTATCCCTTCAAGGATAATTTCTGGTTTTCTTCCTGAAATTGCTGCACGGCCGGTAAATCCTATCGATGCATTCCCCGGCACCAGTCTTTGGTCTGCGGCCACATCGATGAGGCGAAGGGCCATCCGGGCACATGCATGGTCGATTACCTGCGTGAGTACATCTTTTCCGTGATTCTTATAGATATCATGACCGATTTCATTCAGGTCCTTTTCCCCGTCGAAGTTAATGCCTGCGTCACATCCTATCATCGCAATACCGGATTCCATGGCAATATCAGCCCGCACCGGTACCCTGCCAAAATGATCCCGTTCCGGGGGGACGATGCGGATATCCACGATTTCGTGGATTTGTTCTTCATACTCTTTTATCAGGGAGGTCTTTTTCCTTGAAAGACCACCGATAATGCTTTTTTCTCCGAAGAGGTCGAGGGCCGTGCCTTTTCCTTCCTGCACGAGGCCCGTCCCCCTGACCAGCGCATCGGGTATTGCCCCTGCAAGACCACAAAAGTTTCCGACCGTGCGTGCGAACGGGTACTCGTCTTTCGGGTCTACATCGCTGGTGATCCTCCCGTCGAGGGTTGTTCCGAAATCGATCGAAAGGCAGGGGTTCCTGAAGTCCACACTGGTCCACTTTGCACCTTCCTTAATTCCCGCCATCGCAAGTTCCCCTTCCATTTCATTGGCGACCATCTCAACACCGGAGGAACCGATCGGCGGCGTCACACCCGCTACCGTTCCACAGAAGGTCACCTTGTCAGCAAAGCTGAAATTCTGGAGTTTCTGGGGGAGATTTTCCTTGGACATGGGAGGTGTCATCTTCTTTGGTGGAACGCCGGCCATAAGGCACCCGTTTGCAAGTGCTTTGACAAAATCACCAATCTGGTCGGGAGAGTCCATTGCCGCAACAACCCCCGTTGAACGGACCACAAAATCCAGATCGTCCTTGATTGAGAGGCCGGCATCCTTATGGCATTTGATGAGCGCATCCCTGACGAGTTCGGCCACGGATTCCTTGGTGATGGGGGTCCCTACGAGCGTTGCACCAAAGATCTCCTCACCCGGTTTGGGGAGCCGGACATCACGGCTCATGCTGACGGTTTTATGGATGACGTATGACCGGCCGGTTTCCAGGTTCGTTCCCGTCAGAATGCATTTTGTAGTAGTATTTCCCATCTCGACTGAAGCGACGATGAAATATGGGACTGACCGGTATTCGGGTTTCTGGAGTCCCGCACCATGGCCGACCAGGGGTGGTGGGGGGCTTTCCACTATATTTGGGGACGGTTTTTTAAACCTGTCAAAAAAGGCACACATAATAGTCGATATTCATCTGTGCAAGTTATAGCTTTTCATTTAGGACCTATTTTGGCAAAGGGGGAATGGAACAGTAAAGTCATTGTGTCCCTTCAGGCAGCAGCATGTCCGACTCGTCATTGGGGAAAAAATTCCTGGAGAGCAGAAAAAAGAATTATTTTTTATGATACAGACGGGCCTGAAATCCGTAATAGGCGGAAAAGCCGACCGCATCATTCTGGTCAATAGTAGTACTCTCGAATGAGACGAGATCGTCGGAGTAAATTGCCTCGTCGGAACTGCGTCCTGCTACGGTGACACATCCCTTATAAAGGATGAGGTCGACCTGGCCGGTGACCCGTTCCTGCGTCTTGTCGATAAATGCCGTAAGAGCCCAGAACAGCGGCTCATCGATGAGTCCCATATACCCCAGTTCGGACCATTTGTCATCGACGATGTTTTTGAAATAGAGTTCCTGGCGGGTCAGGACCAGCCGTTCCAGGTCGGCATGTGCCTTGAGAAGGACCGTTGCCGCAGGATGCTCATAAATTTCACGTGCTTTGAGACCGAGGATACGATCTTCTATCATATCGTTCCTGCCGACCCCGTGCTTTCCGGCGATTTCGTTGAGATTTCTCATCATTTCATAGCCGGAGAGTTTCTCGCCGTTCAGGGAGACGGGCACGCCCTTCTCGAATCTGATGGTGATCTCCTCGGGGATATCCGGCGCTTCTGTCGGTGCGACGGTCCAGGCGTAGATATCATTGGGGGGATGAAATGCAGGGTCTTCCAGGCGTCCGCCTTCTATGGAGCGGCTCCAGCAGTTCTCATCGATGCTGTACGGCTTCTCCTTGACCACGGGGACCGGAATGCCGTGCTCTGCGGCATAATCCATCTCCCACTCGCGTGTCAGGTTCATCTCACGCATCGGGGCGATGATCTCGAGCCCTGCTTTTCTGAAGATAAAGTCAAAGCGCAGCTGGTCGTTTCCTTTTCCGGTGCACCCGTGGGCAACCGTGGATGCGCCTTCCTTTCGTGCAATGGCGACGATCTCCTCGGCGATGAGGGGGCGGGCAAGTGCGGTTCCCATCGGATATCCCTCATATGACCCGTTTGCCTTGATGGAGGGGAAGAGCTGCTCTTCTACAAACCTCTCACGAATATCGATGGTATAGTGTCTATCTCCGATCAGCTCTCCCTTTCGGGTTGCCTCTGCGATATCGGCTTCGGGTTGCCCGACATCGACAGCGACGGTGATAACTTCATCATAACCATAGTGTTCCTTTAACAGGGGGACGCAGATTGACGTATCCAGTCCGCCGGAGAATGCAAGTACGACTTTACCTTTTCCCATGGTGCTTTCCTCAGATGTGATGAGTGTAGTGCATTATATCATGTGCGGGAAGTGCAATAAATGGATACGCCTGCTCCCTTTGCATATCCTCATGCCCGGAATCGTTTCACCCGAAAGACACGTGATGCGTGCCCCTGCCTCGTGCCACGGGCAGGGAACCCGGAATGGGGAAGGTGATCCATCTCCCGTGCATTAAGGGGGACGGACGGGAAAAATGGAGCCTGATAGTATTATATCTGGTAGACGGTGGTCTGGAATTTTTTGCCTGAAATGAAGGCCTGGCCGATTTCCTCGCCGATCCGGTAATATTTCTTTCCCCGTGGATCATACAGTATCGGGTCCATCCGCTCGGGGACCGGGTTGCCGTCTTCATCAAGTATTTCCTCGTCTGCAAGGATGCCGACAATCTCCCCGATGACCTGGAGGTGGGAGCCGAGGGATACGGTTTTGACCATCCTGCATTCCAGGGCAAGAGGAAACTCTTCTACCATGGGTGCGTGCACGTCCGGTGCCGGGGTCATCGTAAGGCCGCATATCTTTGGTTTGTCCATATTGCGGCCGGATACTATCCCGAAATAATCCACCTCAGCAACAAATGAAGCGGAAGGAATGTTGATGGTGAACTCCTCCCTCTGAAGCAGGTTTTCGTAGGTATAGCGTGACTCGCGTACGGAGAAGGCCACACAGGGCGGTGCTGAACAGCAGACCCCTCCCCAGGCTGCGGTCATTGCGTCGGCCCGTTCTTCGTTATCATAGGTGCCGATAACAAGGAGAGGAAGCGGAGAAAGAACCGGTCCGGTACCGATCATTTTTTTCATACACTACCATACCGGCATATCCCTTTTCTTTTTTTGGGTAGGAAAGGGGGATGAAATAGGGGTCTGGATGCGGGCACCCTCTGTCCTATCCCGGTGAAAGGGTAAGATGTCACGGGAAGGATATCATGTACGGGGACGGTGAAATCGGGTGCACCAGACTACAATTCGGGGCGGCTGCGGCGTCATGCTGCAAAGCTGCCCCTTTCCTGCGAAGATCCTCTTTTTTATATTCGCCTTCTCATTGTGCATCTCATTTTCTGGGATCATGTAAACTATGCGTAGAATCCGGCCGGATAAACGAATCCATTAAATAGTGGTATTTCGTATTGGGGGTAGTGATGGAAATGCCTCATGGGAAGTTTGAAATTTACCGGGACCGGTCAGGGGAGTATCGATTCAGATTAAAAGCGGCAAACGGGCAGACGATTGCAATAGGGCAGGGATATTCATCCAAGGCGTCGTGCATGAAAGGGATTGCAAGCATTCGGAAAAATGCACCTGAAGCCGAAGTAATTGAAATCGAGGTATAGGTCCCGGGGGGGGGATCGATACATATGCGGATAGTCTTTCGAATACTCTAGTCGGGAATCTGATTTTTTTGTATAACTTCGAAATTATTTGAAGTCAAAGATAATTAATTACCGTTTCAGATTCATCTATCATCAGTGATGGGTCGCCCATCAGATGGTGAATGAAAATGCACAACAACCCCCTGGTGATAGTCGTTGCGGTATGTGGAATTCTTGTTGCCGCTATCATCGGCTATTCCATGTATACAACAGAACAACCCGGCGAGCCAAGCGATATACCGGGCATGCTCCTTCTCTCTTCGTCCGAAGAGGTGCATACGTATCTCGGGCTGACCGAACCGGCATGGTACGAGTACCCGGTGATGATGGTGGAGGATGGGTTGCGCGGCGAGGTCGTCTATAAGGCGGCCGTCACCGGCGCACCGGCACCCGTCCCGATGGCCACCAGCGGCCTTGCAGACAGCGTCAATTCGGTGGGCGGTTCGGACCACTCGACCACGAATGTCCAGGTCGCCGGCGTCGATGAACCGGATTTCATAAAAAACGACGGTAAATACCTGTATCTCATCGACAACGGCGACCTTGTGATCGTCGATGCCTACCCTGCGGGGAAGGCGACCGTCCTTTCCCGGACGCCTATAGAGGGGACTCCCTCGGAACTCTTCCTTGAGAACAACCGGATTGCGGTCTTTACCCGTGTGCATGAAAATGTCTACGTCACCCCCGGAGGGAGTGTGGCGCCGGTTCCCTATGGGCGAGAGCTCACCAAAATTCAGGTCTATGACATCCGGGACCGGAGCAGCCCCGAGCTTCTCCGCACGCTCTCGGTCAGCGGTCTGTATTATGACGGGCGGATGATCGGCACCACCGTATACCTGATCACCAGTGAGTCGGTCTCCTACCACGACAGTCCGGTCCCGATGCCGCTCGTCATGGACGGGGCAGACGTCGTCTTTGCTCCCCCTGTGCACGCTCCAGAAGTTGCACCTCACTGGTCCTATGTCTTCCATACCGCGATGTCGTTTGATATCCGGGACGGCGAACCGCTGGATGCGGCGTCCTTCCTGCTGGGGTATGACACCACCCTCTACGCCTCGCAGGAGAATATGTTCCTCGCGTACACGAAGGGCGCTGACTATGGGCCGGTCCGTTCTTCCGGGACGCAGGTGGACGGTCGTCCCACAGAAGAGACCATCCTTCACCGCTTCAGTCTGAATAAGGGTGAGATCACCTACAAGGCAACCGGGGATGTCCCCGGGGCCCTTCTCAACCAGTTCTCCCTCGACGAGTACCAGGGCAACCTCAGGGTCGCCACCACCTTCGGCACCGCAGGTCCCGCGGGATGGACCACGTACAACAATGTCTACGTGCTGGGCGACGACCTCGAACTGAAGGGGAAGCTGGAACGTCTCGCCGCCGGCGAGCGCATCTACTCCGCCCGCTTCGTAGGCGACCGCCTCTACATGGTCACCTTCAAGCAGATGGACCCGTTCTTTGTGATCGACCTTGCCGATCCCACTGCCCCTTCGGTCCTCGGCGAACTGAAGATCCCCGGCTACTCCGACTACCTGCACCCGTATGATGCGACGCACATCATCGGCATCGGCAAGGAGACCGAGGTGAGCGAGTGGGGCGGTGTGACGGCACAGGGCCTCAAGCTTGCGCTCTTCGATGTATCCGATGTGAATAATCCGCGCCAGCTCGACAAGGTGGAGATTGGAATGGCGGGCACGGATTCCGAGGCTCTCCGGGATCACCGGGCGTTCCTCTTCGATTACGCCCGTCATCTCCTCGTCATCCCGGTGAGCGAGGTCGTGAAGGTGCCGGTCTATACAAACGGGTACGCATCCTACACGACGGATTACCAGGAAGGGGCCGATGTCTTCACCGTGACCCCGGAGAACGGGTTTATCCTCAAGGGCAGGGTGGATCAGGGAGACCCCGGCGATGAGAAGGCGGGGTACGGGTGGTACCGTGATGCCGTCCGGCGATCCATCTTCATCGAAGATGCCCTGTATACGGTCTCGTCATCACGGATTGTGATCAGCGACCTCAATGACCCGGACCAGAGAATCGGGACAATTCCTCTGTCGTCGTACACCTATCCTGATTACTACGGGGGCGGGTACCCCCCCCTCTTTGATTAATCCCCATCTCCTCTTTTCCCTGCTTCAGGCACGAGAAAGCGAAATCGATCTCGCTCCAGGCCTTTCGCAGCAGTTGTTCGTAATAGGCATAGTCGGGTGGACCCGCCTTCCATGCGGGGTCTACGGCATGCCGCGCCGCATCACGGACGACGTATTCGACTTCCATTCCCGGGGAGAGGGAAATTCCCGCATTCCGGTATGCCGACACAGCACCTGCGGAGAGGCAGCTCTTCTCATACCGGATCTTCGACAGGCGCCGACGTATGACAAACGCCTCCGGGGATGCGTGAAGGAGGCCTTCGCGGTACTGGCGGTATACCGCTACGACATCGTTGTTGCAGGCAGCAAGTGCGACAGGCGTCCGTGCGTGTTCCATCACCGCAAAGCACGCCTCCTGCATCTCCCGGATGTACGGAGGGGTGTCTTTCCTGCGTGCCATCACCCCGCGCGTCTTCATCCCGCCGCCGGTGAGTTTGCCGTAGTAGTTCGAATACGACCCGCTCCCGTCGTTCTGGGGGAGAAAGACCAGCCAGTCGTAGACCTCCGCTTCGGTGGGGATCTGCGTTGCCTCCTCGATGGCGGCTTTCAGGTCGGTGGCATCCTCACCCCACACCCAGAGGCAGTCGACGATGCCGTGGAGGACGGGGTAGCCCATCGCTTCGGCCATGTCCATGACCGACGTGAGGATCTCCGATGAGATTGAGGTGATCTTCTCATGCATCTCGATTCTCCCAAACTTTGCGTTTTTGTAGCCGGTGTACCCGAAGCAGGTGACCAGCATCCATTTGAGAATGGCATCCATCCCGGCATACGCGGGTTCGGCCTTCTTCAGTTGTTTTGTCCGGTACCGGAAGTGCAGGAGCGGTTCTATGACGGACGGCAGGAACCCCGCCCGCTCCGGGTGGGCGAGGGTTTCCGGGGAGATGTTGTACCGGACGATGATCGAGGGGTAAAACGAGGTGAAATCGATCTGGGTCACCCCGGCATGGATGCCGGGGGCCGGCTGGAGGATGGTCCCCCCACGGTAATCGAGCCGGACGTCCTTACAGCACCGTGGGGCCTCCGCATCGGCTTTCCTGAAGGGAACGGCAATACCCTGCGCAAGCGCCCTTGCGATCTCGTAGCGCGAGACGATGGTGCCGGGGGAGAACCTGCTGGTCAGGTTCGGGGAGAGCCCGGTGAGGCGGGAGGCGAGAAAGACACCTTCGAGGCCCCCCTGGCGGTAGATGAAGCTTGCATCGGTATCGATGAGGACCCGCCCTTCCGGGATGACCGCCGCGGGGCGGTGCATCATCTGGCCGTAGCTGATGTAGGATTTCTCACCAAGGGTGCGATAGCGCCCGGTCCGGCTCAGCGCGAGCGGGACGCCTGATTTATCGCTGGCACGAAGGAGGCGTTCCGCCCACCCGTCCACGCCGTGAAAGAGGAGGAGGTCCGGGTCTTCGTCGCCGATGACGGAGAAGAGGTCCCCAACGACCTGCGTTTCGCTCCTGCCGTGTATCTCCCTTCTCCTGCTGCCGGTGACGGTCACCGCATCCAGCCTTCCTCCCCGCCCCGGCCGTCCGGCCGGTTGCACCCGGAGCACGGACAGGGGATGGTCCCGGTCGGTGGAAAACGGCGTCCCGCCTCCCGGACTGCACGGCACCATCCCGTTCCCCGCAAAGTAGAGCTGTTCGGTCCGCACATCGGCATTGTACAGCTGCAGGCCATATCCTGCCTGTTGTTCCAGTGCTTCGGCAACGGCAAGCCCTCCATGGATGCGGTAGCCGTCATGCATCCCGTAAACGGTCCTGAACCGGCATGGTTCGGCGCCATGGCGGTCCATGAGTTCGCCGATGAGCATGTCGTGACGGGACGGGTCGTCAAAGGCGGCAAGAAAGGTGTGGGAGAACGGTTCGCTGATGCAAACGGTCCTCCCCTCCTCCTTCGCCCAGAGCTCGATGGTGCCCTTACGGGTGGCAATATCAAAGATCCACGGATGCATGGTTCCTCCCCTGCATCCCGGAGGCATGCGGTACCGTCTGGTGCGTGGGACGGCTGCAGGCGGGCCTTTTCTCCTTCGTCTCCGGGTCCCGTATGCGGACAACGGTTGCCGCCCATGGCAGCATCTGCCTGAGATGGTCATCCGTCCGGGATGCCATGAGGATGACGGTGCCCCCACGGGCACGATCGCTACAGGCCCGCCCTATGCCTGCAGCGGTCTCCGGTGCGTCGTCGAAGAGGCCACGGTCGTGCTCGATGAGGATTATCTCCTCTGCCCATGCCTCATCAAGGATCGAAAGGAGCTGGTACGCGGTGAGCGCCCGGCGGACATGAAATGTCCGCTCCCTCCGGTCGAGGCCGGTGAGGACCGGGGGATAGTTGCCGCTGACATAGAGCACACGGCCGTGGTTCAGGCGGAGACACTCGGTGACGGCGGCGGCGAGGGCGGTCGCCGGTGCAAGCACGATGGCAAATCCCGCATGCGTCATCTCCCCGTCGGGACAGAAGATCGGCCGGATGGCGGTGTGGTTCATGGGTGGCATGAGTGCGGCGCTATCAGTGATAATCCGGCGGCATGTGCACGGGGTGAAAATAGGGGGGGAGGATGGGAGAACCTAGAGGAATTTCGGCCTGGTTGCGAGTGCTTCGATAAGCAGCCGGACGCCTGCCTCGATATCGGCTGTATCGACGACCTCGACCGGCGAGTGGATGTACCGTGACGGGATGGAGAGGGGAATGCTGGGGATGCCTCCCCTGACCAGGTGAATGATCGTGGCATCGGTGTTGCCGCCGGTGCCCACCTCGAGCTGGTAGGGAATTTTGCACCGGTCTCCGGTGCTCCGCAACCAGTCAGCCATGTGTCCGTCGGCGAGAAGGCCCCTGCCCTGGGCGCTGACCAGAACAATGACCGGCCCCTTGCCCATCTCGGGGCTGGCCTCCTTTCGGGTGACGCCGGGGTGATCGCCGGGGATGGTCACATCGGTTGCGATGGCGCAGTCCGGGTCGAGGGTGAACGCACTGACCTTTGCCCCTTTGAGGCCGACCTCTTCCTGGACCGTGAAGACGCCGTAGATGGTGTGCGGTGTTTTCACTTCCCTGAGGGTCTTTATCAGGAGGGCGACGCCGACGCGGTTGTCGAGGGCCTTGCCGGTGACCCTGCTTCCTGCAAGCCGGGTATATTCGCGGTCGATGGTGACGGGTGTTCCGATCTCGATGCCGAGGTGTGCCACCTCATCTGCCGAGGAGGCCCCGACATCGATGAAGAAGTCCTCAATTTTGAGCTCCTTCTTGCGTTCATCAGGGGTCATCATGTGCGGGGGTTTGGCGCCGACGACTCCCGTAACACCGCCGTTTCTGCCGTGGAGAATGACCCGCTGGGTGTAGAGTACCGGGGGGAACCATCCGCCGATGGGGACGAAACGGATGAACCCGTCATCATCGATGTACTGGACCATGAGCCCTATCTCATCCATGTGGGCGGCGATCATCACCTTGAAATCGCCCCCGCGCCGGATGGCGACGAGGTTGCCCATACTGTCCTCGGTAAACTCATCGACGTGCCCTCTCAGCTCTTCTTTGATGATGGCCCGGATATTGCCCTCGTAGCTGGAGAGGCCGTGCGCATCCGAAAGTTTCTGTAATAGTTCCTGTACCATGCTCTCATTATCCTGTTACTGTTGCAATTCTCTTCAGTGCTTCAGTGATGTTCTCCCTTGATGCGGCATAGCTGAAGCGGGCATAGTTCCCGGCATTGGCGCCGAAGGCGTCGCCGGGGATGATCACGACACCCGCGTCGATGATGGCCTGGAACAGCTCGCGTTCCATGGGAACGAACATATAGAAGGCGCCTTCCGGCTTCGGGAAGTCAAACCCCTGGCGGGTGAGGCCGTCGTAGAGAAGGTCGCGCCGCTGTGCGTATTCGTCCTTCATGATCCGCACGCAGTCGTTTCCTCCCGTATAGGCGGCAATGGCGGCATACTGGGAGATGGAGGTCGCACAGGTCTGGCAGTATTGGTGCACCTTGACCGCCTGCCCGACGATTGCATCCGGGGCTGCCATATACCCAAGGCGCCATCCTGTCATCGCGTAGGTCTTCGAGGTCGCGTTGATGGTGACGACGTTCTCACCGAACCGGGCGGCGCTTGCGTGCTCTTTTCCGTAGATGAAATGTTCATACACCTCGTCGGAGATGACCGTCACCCCGGCATCGGCGGCGTATTCCACAATGGCCCGGATGGTCCCGGGATCTTCTACCGTGCCGGTCGGGTTGGCGGGAGAGTTGAGGACAAATACCTTTGCCCCGTCCATCTTCTCTTTGCATGCCTCAACATCGAGGTGGAGGGTGTCGTCAAGGGGGACGCCGTCCGGACGACCGCCGGCAAGAACGGCACAGGCTTCGTAACTGACGAAGCCCGGGTCTGCGAAGAGCACCCGGTCCCCCTCGTCAACGAGGGTCGTTATCGTGATGAAGAGGGCCTCTCCCGCCCCGGCGGTCACGATGAGCTGATCGGGAGTATACGTGATTCCATTTTCGTCTGCTAATTTGCTGCAGATTGCCTCACGGAGTTCATATACGCCGGTATTGAAGGTATATCCCGTCAGGTTGTTTCTGATAGCGTCGATTGCGGCGTCCTTGATGTGAGCGGGGGTGGGAAAATCCGGCTGGCCGAGGCCGAGGCTGATGGCGTCGGGCCGCGCCTGCTGGAAGAATTTTCTGATGCCCGACATCTCGACCTCCTGTACGCGCCCGGAGATCCTAAGTGAATGTTGCTTCATACGCATCCTCTCCTACTCGATGTTTGCGTGCCGCCCCTTCAAGTCTTTTTCCTCGGTATGGGTGATCTCCATGATGGCGGAGATGACCGCATCCGAAAAGACCATGGCGGTCGTCTCGAAGATGGTTCCCAGCGGGGCAAATGAGCGGTGTTCGCCCATCATCTGGCGCACTTCATATTCTGCCGATTCGTCGTTCACCGCATCGCGGTGGCTCTCTATGACGACGACGGAGTCGGCGATTCTTCCGATTCTCGATTGCTTATTGGACGTAATCAGGCATATTCTTCCCCCGATAGTCTTGGCTGTTTCGCATAACTCTGCGATGGATTTCGTCTCGCCCGACCCCGAGTAGGCAACGATGGTGTCTCCGGGATGCATTGCTGGCGTGATGGTCTCGCCGACCACGTAGGTCCTGAGGCCGAGGTGCATCAGGCGCATCGCAAAGGCCTTGGCCACAAGACCCGACCGGCCGGCACCGAGAACATAAATCCTCTCTGCCGTGAGCAGTTCGTTGATGAAGGTGTTCACCTCGTCGTCGGAGATGACGTTTGCCGTGGTGGTGATGGTCGATGCCATCAGCTTCATCTTGTCCTGCACACTGTTCGACGTGCGATCATTCATAGCACCATACCTATTTGGAGGAAACTAGATGATGGTTGCGAATGCCCGAACCCAGGGAGGGCACTTCCACCCTTCGGGAACGGCTGGCCACCGGGGATCCGGTGCGGTGCGGCCGGAGGAGAGGGCCACCCGGAATCCTGCCCTTCCTGCCATAGGCCTTGGTGGAATTACGTTCAGCATTCCGCACTCTTATATGGTCATGGCAGAGATATTCCAGTGAATGCCCCTCTCCCCCTTCGAGCCGTATTATTCATGTGACGGGTGCACACTCTACCATGCGGACTGCGTCGTCCTGATGGACAGCCTGCCGGAGGGGTGCGTTGATATGGTCTTCGCCGATCCGCCGTACAACCTTTCGAATGGGGGGTTTACCTGCAAATCCGGGAAGAGAGCGCCGGTGGGCAAGGGTGAATGGGACGAAAGCCAGGGCCTGGAGACGGACTTTGCTTTTCATCAGGAATGGATTGCCGCCTGTAAGCGGGTGCTGAAGGATGAAGGAACCATCTGGGTGAGCGGGACGTATCATTCCGTCTATGCCTGCGGCTTTGCCCTGCAGGAGGCGGGTTTTCATCTCCTGAACGACATCTGCTGGTTCAAGCCGAATGCACCTCCGAACCTGTCACGGCGGTACTTCACCGCAAGCCACGAGACCCTCCTGTGGGCACGCAAATCGCCCGAAGCGCGGCATGTCTTCAATTACGAGGAGATGAAGAACGGGGCATGGGAACATGATCCTATGAAACGCGAAGGCAGGCAGATGCGGTCTGTATGGTCCATCCCCGCCCCGAAGCGTTCGGAGAAGGTCTTCGGGAGCCACCCGACCCAAAAGCCGCTTGCTCTTCTGGCCCGTATTCTTGCCGCCTGCACCCGTCCCGGCGATCTTGTGCTCGACCCGTTCACCGGCAGTTCGACGACCGGCCTTGCCACCCTTGCGCTCGGGCGGGAGTATATCGGTGTCGACACTGACGCGGCCTACCTCGACCTCTCGGTCAGGCGGATCGAGGGCTTCCTGAAAAACGGAGAAAAATAGGGGTTTCCAAAGTGTTCCTTGCCAGTACAATCAGAATGTGGAGGAAGGGGATGTACCATCTTGCTATCCTGAGATCCACCGTGGTGGGGGTATTCAGCCTTGATCCGGATTTTCTCGAAAAGCAATGAGCCATCATAGGATATCACGGAATAAATAATAATAAGTAATTATTCCCCGGAACCATTACTGAAGGGGGGCACTCAATGGAGAATGTTATTTCCGTATCTGATCTGAAGAAAACCTTTGATAAGAACCCAGTACTTTCCGACGTGACCTTTGATGTATTCAGAGGAGAGATCTTTGGATTTCTGGGCCCCAATGGTTCCGGGAAAACCACCACAATACGAATCCTGTTGGGGCTGCTTCGGCCGGACTCGGGAAGTGCCCTGGTATTTGGTCGTCCACTTGAGACCAGTGACGAAACCCGTGCACGTGTCGGTGTTTTACTGGAAAACAACGGGCTCTTTGACAAACTTACCGCGTATGAGAACCTGAAGTACTATGCGGACCTGTTCGGCATTTCTGATGGTGAAGAAAGGATTGAAGAGCTGCTGCAGTTTACCGACCTGACATCGAGAAAAGACACACTGGTGGGGACCTTTTCCACCGGAATGAAGAGAAAGCTTGGTATCGCACGTGCAATTCTGCACCGGCCAGAGGTGCTGTTTCTGGATGAACCAACCTCAACGCTTGACCCCGAAGCACAGAAGATGGTCCGCGACCTGATTGTTCATCTTGCGGGAGATGAATCGATGACCGTATTCCTGAGTTCCCATAACCTTGACGAAGTACAGAGGATCTGCAGTCGTGTAGCCATCCTTCACCGGGGGAGAATAATGGCTCTTGACTCCATTGAACATCTCCGGCAAACCAGGGGCGTGACCGATGTCAGGATTACTCTTCTGGATAGAAATCAGGTAGATGAGGCATTATCCGTGGTCTCCAAAATGCCCGGAATATCCGAATTTAACCAGACAGAAACCGGCTTATCTATAACTTTATCCGGTTCATCCGCATCACCTGCCATATCAAATCTTTGCAATGCCGGGATTCATATCGAAGAGGTGGTAAAGGGCAGACGCTCTCTGGAAGATATTTATATCGACATCATGCGGGAGGAGGGGTGACATATGAATCCGATACTCGTGGTCGCAAAAAAAGAGATGAAACAGATTGCCAAAAACCGGTCGCAGATACTGAGTATCATCATGTTCATGGGAATTTTTGGCGGCATGACGTCCCTTGGTGCAATAATGGCGGTTTTGGATGGAGCCCCTGAAAACATCGTGCCTACTCTTGATTCCCTCATGATGTATCTCGTGCTGGTACTGGGTATCTTTAGCGGATATTTCCTCTCTTCACAGGCATTTTTAGGTGAAAAGACCGGAGGGACGATCGAAACGCTGCTCTGCTCTCCTCTGCCGCTGCGCAACATCTGGCTCGGGAAAGTGATCGGCGTCATGGTTCCTTCCTATACCATTGCGCTCGTCATTGCCGTGGTAATTGTCCTCCTTTCGAATGTGGCCGCGGATTTTCTGGTCCTGCCATCCCCCATCATGATACTGTTTGTGCTGGTGGTGGTGCCGGTCTACATTGCATGCCTCATTGGGATGTTAGGTTTCATCCAGCTGCTGTTGGGGATGAGAGAGAACCAGATTGTAAATATCGTCCTGATTATCGTCTTTATTGCGGCGATCTCCATTTTTGACAGTCTTGTGGCGGAGGGACTGGTGGTCATGTCCGCTCTGGTCGTGGGAGGGATGCTGATGGCGGGTATCCTTCTTTTGGCTGTCATAGGATACATGACACGGATACTGAATAAGGAGAAGATTGTGACGACTCTTCCCTGAAAATGGATACATTTTTTACCTTCATCATTTGAGAAGTGAAATTCGTAGACTGACAACAGATTGTCCGGACTAATGTTGGATGATGTGATCGCGGTAGATGAGGGTATCCCGTCAGGCCAAATCCGGACCTGAAAAAAGGTTATTTGAATTTCTCAATCTCTTCTTCGACTTCCCCGTATCCCTCGTCGTAGAAACCCTGCTCGTCGGGGGCGAGGTGGTGGAGGAGGCGCAGGAACTCGCCCGCGTGGACCTTCTCCTCGTCGGCGATGTCATTGAGTACTTCCTGGGCGAGCTTGTTGTCCGTGGACTCTGCGAGCTGCACGTACAGCTGGATGGCCTCATACTCCGCGGCGACCATGAAGCGGATGGCACGGATGAGTTCGTCGTCGGTCAGTTTGCGGTCGGCTTTCATTCCTGAAAAGGGTGATCCAAATTCGGGCATTTTCATTATCCTCCTTGTATATTCTTCGGTCGTCGTCCAACTACATGAAATTACCTGTCTTCCTCATTTTCCCGCACAATGGGATTACCCTCTGCGCAATGGGCAGGAATTAAAAGGTCTGCTCCCGAACATGAGGATGAAGTTTCATGAAGAGAAAACGATTCGAGGATATTGCGGGGGGGACGACAGCGGAGAAGTTCGCGACGCTCGGGATCACCCCCGGCGCAAAGGTGGATATCCGTGAACTGGAGGCGCTCTCGAAGACCAATCGGTTCGAGGCGGTGCTGTACTTCGAGAAGGATCTTGCCGGGACCTCCACCTACGAAGCGGACCTCGCCACTTATGCAGACGACCCCGAGGACTGCCGTCCCTTCGTGCTGGTCACCTCTTTCATCAAATTCGCATCCGAATGCGACCCGACGTTTGCAGGCCGTCTCGAGGAGTTCCCGCTGATGGTCACCGTCCTGAAAACAGGAGAGCGGCCCTCCGGAAAAGAGGCGGTCCCATATGTCAAGTGCCTGATGCCGTTTCTGGACGAGATCGATTTTGACAAGGAGCCGGAAGGCACCTATATCTCCTGATATTTTTCCTGTTCCATGTACACATCTGATGAGTACGGGGATGATTTGAGCGTCGCCCGCGCCATGTGCCGGTAATTTTACCACCCTGCACGCCGATATGCATCAGGTATGCAGATGCGAGTCGGCGGCAGAGCGGTGGATGCGGCGAGCGGCGAAAGGATTCCGGTTCTCAACCCCGCGACCGGTGCGCCGGTAGATGATGTCCCGGCGGGCACCGCGGAGGATATCGACCGTGCGTTCGATGCGGCGACGGCGGCGGGGAACACCTGGGGCAGGATGGACCCGCGGCAGCGGGGAAAGATACTGGGCGAGGCGGCCCGGCTGATCCGGGCCCAGCTGGACGAACTCGCCTTCTCCCTTACGGCGGAGCAGGGAAAACCCCTCCACGAAGCACGAAGCGAGGTGCAGGGGTGTGCGAATGTTCTCGAGTATTACCACTCCATCTCGGGGTCGCTCCGGGGTGAGTCGATGCCCCTGGCCTCCTACGGCTACGCCCTCGTCCGCAGGGAGCCGGTCGGGGTATGCGGCGCCATCATCCCGTGGAATATGCCGGTCCTTATCGCGGCCTGGAAGATGGGTCCCGCCCTCTCTGCGGGGAATACGATGGTGCTCAAACCCGCCAGTTCGACGCCGCTCACAACACTGCGGATTGCCGCTCTCATGGAGCGTGCCGGCCTCCCGCCGGGGGTCCTCAATATCGTCACCGGCAGTGGTGCGAACGCGGGGGCGGCGCTTGCCCGTCACGCAGGTCTCGGCCACCTCTCCTTCACGGGGGACACCACAACGGGGATGGAGGTCGCGGCACGGGCGGGACGTCATGCGACGCCCCTCACCCTCGAGCTCGGGGGGAATGATGCGATGATCGTCTGTGCGGATGCCGACCTCGGGGCTGCGGCGGCAGGGGCAGCCGCGAACCGGTTCTACAACTGCGGGCAGACCTGCACTGCGGTCAAACGGCTCATCGTCGATGAGACGGTCTACGTCCCGTTCATGGAGCTCCTGAAGGGGAGGATTGACGCCATCGTCACCGGGCCGGGGACGGGGAAGGGGGTGACCATGGGGCCCCTGAACAGCCCCGAAGGCAGAAAACGAATCGCATCCGCCGTCCGCGAGACAGAAGAGTGCGGTGCTGGGCGTGTTGTCATGGGCGGCGGCACCCCCCGCGGTGCGGCGTGTGCGGACGGCTGGTTCTTCGAGCCGACGCTGATGACGGACGTCGCCCCCGAAGCCCCCGTCTGGTGCGGGGAGGTATTCGGCCCCGTCCTGCCCGTCATGCAGGCGGACTCCTTCGATGAGGCGGTCGCCATCGCAAACGCAAGCGAGTTTGGGCTCGGGGCATCGGTCTGGACACGAAACCTCGAGACCGCGTTTCAGGCGGCGGAGTCACTGCAGGTAGGCGTTGTCTGGGTGAACCAGCACCTTCGCCTCCCCCCTGATGTCCCGTTTGGCGGGGTGAAGAAGAGCGGGGTGGGACGGGAGAATGGCTCCGATGCCCTCGAGCAGTATACCCGGACAAAGACGATCCTGATACGGTGATAAGTATTATGTCCTTTTCCTCCGGCCTCGAGTGAGAGGAACCGAAAAGAACAACGAATTCGAGACAAGGTGGATATTTCGCCCTGAATGGCCTGAAGGGATGCTGAGATATGGGTGCAACGACGACGACAAAAATCATCTCCTGGAACGTAAACGGCATCCGGGCGGTCGCAAAGAAAGGGAATTTAACCGAGGTCTTCGCCCGGGGGGCGGACATCGTCTGCCTCCAGGAGACGAAGGCCCACCCTGACCAGTTGCCGGCCACTATCCGTTACCCGCCGGGCCAATTCTCCTCTTTTGCATGGGCCGAACGCAAGGGCTACAGCGGTGTCGTCACCTACAGCAGGGAGGAGCCGCTATCGGAAGGGCCGGGGTTTGCGACCGGCAGGTTTGCCGGGGAGGGGCGGGTGATGGTGACCGAACACCCGGGCTTCTGCCTTTTAAACATCTACTTCCCGAACGGCAAGGCCTCAAAAGAGCGGCTGCAGTACAAGCTCGACTTCTACGAGGAGTGCCTCGACTATGTGACGCGCCTTGTCGCAGACGGCAGGAACGTCGTCATCTGCGGTGACGTGAATACGGCCCACACCGAACTCGACCTCTCCCGCCCGAAGGAGAACGAGAAGATCTCCGGTTTTCTTCCTGTTGAGCGGGAGTGGATCGACCGCCTCATCGCCGCAGGATTCGTCGACACCTTCCGCATGTTCGAGGAAGAGGGAGGCCACTATTCATGGTGGGACCTGAAGACGCGGGCAAGGGAGCGAAATGTCGGCTGGCGGATTGACTATTTCATCGTGAACGATGCACTCGCGAAGAAGGTGACGGCGTCGTATATGATGACGGATGTCTACGGGTCGGATCATTGTCCTATCGTGCTGGAACTCGAGAAGTAATCCATCAGGAAAGCATTTGATAGTCCGGCCCCAATAGTTTTCGGGATTTGATCATGACCCCAACGGCAGATTCCTGTGGGCAGGCAGGCCCTGCGACCCTCGATGAGCTCGGCTGGGACGAGGCCCTTGATGCAGCCTTTTCCCGGTACACCGGACCGTATGCCGCCGGAAGAGTTGCATGCCGGCATAAGACCGCGTTCGATGTCCTTGTACCGCATGGGCAGGTTCGGGTCGGCGTATCAGGATCCCTTCGTCGTCTCGGGAGGGTGCCGGCCGTAGGGGATTTCGTGGTAATGCTCGATCAGCAGGAGACCGGGTCAGCAGTGATCGTAGATATCCTTCCGCGCAGGTCGATGCTCTCCCGCGGGGCGCCGGGCGATGGGGGGGCGGAGCAGGCGATCGCCGCCAATGTGGACGTCGTCTTCATCCTGACCGCCGCAGGCGCCGACTTCAATCTCCGGCGGCTCGAGCGCTATCTTGCGGTCGTGCATGCCTCCGGTGCCCGGCCGGTGATCGTGATCAACAAATCGGACCTTGCAGATGATCCGGCCGCAATCGCCGCCGAGGCTGCCGGAGTTGCAGGGGCGGTGCCGGTGGTGACCGTGAGCGCCCGCGAGGGGTCGGGGTTCGCGGCCCTCGACCCGTTTCTTGCGGCCGGTACGACGGTCGTCCTCGTCGGCTCCTCCGGGGTCGGCAAGTCCACCCTCATCAACGCCCTCCTTCACGAAGAGGTGCAGGAGACCGGAGACGTCCGCAGCCGCGATGAGAAGGGGAGGCATACCACCACCGTGCGCCAGCTCTTCCGTCTCCCCGGAGGGGCGCTTGTCATCGACAACCCCGGCATCCGGGAGATCCAGCTCGGAAACGCCGCAGCGGGGATCGGCGAGGCCTTCGCCGACATCGCCGAACTTGCGGCGGGCTGCCGGTATCCCGACTGCCGCCATGACCATGAGCCCGGTTGTGCGGTACGGGCGGCGGTGGAGGCCGGCCTTCTCCCGGAAAAACGGCTTGAAAGTTACCTGCGGCTGACCAAAGAACTCGAGTTTTATACAGAAAAAAATGAAATCGGTCTCAAACGCTTCGAAAAGAAGAAGTATAAATGGATAGGCAAGGCCGCAAAGGAGTTTCAGAAGGATAAGCGCTACTAAAGACGAGTGAAGATTCCTCTGTTCAAAAGACTATTTTTGGGTGGAAAGCCTTGGGTATACTGCTCCCGCGAACCACACTCCCCGTTCGTCTTTTCGTCCGTCGTCATCAGGTGCACAGGATCACAGGGATAATTGGTAAAAAAATTGTGTCATCCATCCGGCCATGCCGGCAGGTGATGCTGCCTGCCGTATCCGCCGGACGGGTCTTTTGCTATTGTCCTTTTATTCGCCCTTGTAGATCGCCACGGCCTCGTCGACCGATGCGCCGTCAACGGTGATCGCCGAGATCGCGTTGCACATGCGGACCGCTTCGTCGAGGGGCTTCTGGTGGATGTTTCTGCCGGTCGCGTTGCCCGCACACCCGCCGATGTGGATCTGGTCGTAGAGTTGCTGGAGGAATGCCTCCGGGGAGGTGGAGGAGCCGCCGGCACAGACGACCTTCGTCCTTCCTGCCGCCTTCGTCGCCTCGATGAGGAGGTCTGCAGAGGATGTTCCGTCCTTTTTCGGCGCATTGACCTTGACAAAGTCGCTGCCGAGGGTTGCTGCCACACCTGCGGCGCCGGCGATGAGGTGGGGGTCCTTCTCGTCTTTTACTGCGGTTCCCCGGGGGTAGATCCAGAGCACCGTGACCATGCCTGCCTGGTGGGCGTCGTAGATGAGCTGCGCCGCCTCGGTGAGCATCTGGGGCTCGTACTCGCTCCCTAGGTAGATGGTGTACCCGATGCCGGCGATCTCCAGCCCCGTACGTTCCCTGATGTCGACAATCTGGTCGACGGTGTAGAGCTGCTGGGAGAGCGGGTCCTTCTGGGCGGTCTTGACCAGATGCGTCTTCGAGTTCATCTTCACGAGGTAGGGGACGTCCGGGTAGTCCATCCCGTAGCGGTTGATGAGGCCGATCTGGGTCGCGAAGACACCGATCCTGCTCTCGTCTGCGATGCGGAAGAGGTGTTCGGGATCGGCGTCGTCCCCGGCAATGCCCTCGCCGTAGAAGTCGTCGTTCATGTGCTCGAATTTCTGGTCCCCGGCAAAGAGCATCAGGTGACCGGAATCCTGGGTGATGGTGAGGTAATTCTCCAGATATGCCGCCTTTGCAGACTCGGGCACATCCAGGGGAATGATGATTTCAAGCTCCTCTGTCATACCCAATCCTTTCAGTAAGTGGATATTTATGTTTTGCCAGACGAGGTGCCATTATGCCCTCTCCCCGGCGGCGGACCGGGGAGGGAATGGGATAACCATTCAGAAGGGGGGAATCGTCGTTGTACGTTCCTGTTCATAGCGTGCCCGCGCCTGCGGGGCCGCCTTTAACAGGCGCCGTGCGGTGTTGTGCACCGAGGGTGCGGTACTTGCGGGAACCTCACCGAGGACGGCAAGGAGCAGGTCGACGAGCGGCAGGTAGTACACCTCCTCCATCCTGTCGATATTGCCGAGGACAGAGAGAATGCCTACCGTGCTGTACTCGTTGACCGGGGCAAGGGTGGTGATGATCTCGAGAAGGAGATCCCGTCCCTCCGGTGTCTGGAGCGATATCTTCTTGTTCCGGGCAAAGCGCCCGAGAAGAGCGCGCTGGTCATTTGCCTGCTCGATGGAGAAGGCATCGGAGGTCATAACCTCGCGCACGACCGCCGTTGCATCCGGCGTCGCAAGCGAGGCCACCGATGTCAGGAACCCTTCCCAGGTGACGGGATGCCCTTGTGCGGTGAGCATGTACTCCCTGAGAAGTGGCAACCGCCCCTCCCATGTGCTGTTGATGAGCAGGGTAAACGCGGTCAGGCGATCCGAAGCGTTGGGAGACTTCCGGAATGTCGTCGCAAGGAGCTCGTGAATATCGGGGGTGTCGAGCGTTGCGAGCATCCCGAGAATGGCATTTTTTGCCTGCCTGTGCTTTATATCTGCGATCCTGGTCCCCAGTACCTTGCCGTATGAGATCTCTTTCTCCCGTGCGTGCAGGGCCGCGTGAAGGGCGTCCGTATGGCCTTCGGCCGCCGCCTTCAGGATCTTCCTGCGGGCGTCATAGAGGGCGCGGTACCGGTGGGTATACGCCTCGTCGTCGACCGACTCGAAGATGGTGAAAAACTGTCCCCCTGCCCGCGTTATCAGGTCGCCATCTGCAATGAGCGCCGAAAGAAGCGAGGTGACATGCTCCCCGACCGGGGCTGAGGGGTCGTAGAGGAGCCGGATCTTCTCCCGGTCGAGGAGCGCTGCAAAAGCAACATACCGGGCACTGATGTCATTGTCTTCCTTCACCTGGAAAATAAGCTCGTTATCCGGTCCATGGTGGACAACCTTCCCATAAAAGCCGTACCCGCGGTTGAGCGAGAGAAATGCCGGGGGTTCGATGCCGGTATGGCAGACGACAGTCCGGGGTTCGTCGAGGAGAAGGGTATCTTCGGCGATGATCTTCCTATTCTCCCCGAAGACCGCATACGAAAACGGGAAGTCCCATACATCACTTTCGCCGGTCTTTGCGAAGGTGATCGTAAGAGTCCTGACGGCCGGGTCGTAGGCGGAGGTGACCTCCACCGTCGGAAATCCGGTCTTCTTCATCCACGGTCTCGCGAAGGGAGCAAGCGGGATCCCCGATACCTCTTCCATCGCTGCCAGCCAGTCGCGGGTGGTCGCATTCCCGTGGCGGTAGCGGGTATGATAGAGGTCCAGTCCTTTGACAAAGGTCTCCTTTCCTATGATCGTCTCGATCATCTTCACGACTTCGGGGGCCTTCACATACGTGACGCCGGTGATGAGGTCGTTGGGGTCGTTGAAACCGTCCGGTTCGATGGGAATGGACGCCGCCCCCCGGTCATAGGTGAAGGTGCCGCCGTCGGGGGAGAGAAGGGTGAGCACGGTCTGGAGGCGCGAGTAATCGTTCCCGAAGAGGAATGCGTGGTAGTTCTGTTCGATGTACACGGTGACCGCTTCATTGAGCCAGAGCTCAAACGGCGTTGCCCCGGTCACCTCCGAGCCGTTCAGGTTATGATAGTATTCGTGCACCTTCACCCTGATGAGGTAATCGAAGGCCGGGTCGGGTGCCTGCGGGAAAGGAAGAATCCGGTTGGTGGTGATCGTCGTGTTGCCGACGTTCTCCATCCCTCCGAAATCGGAGTTCTGCATGCCGATCTCACGGTAGACCGACCCCGTGTATGCATAGCCCGGCGTGATGGACGTCGCCATCTCTGCGAGGCGCCGGCGCACGGCCCGGATCTCCTCTTCCGGGCCTGCCCTTCTGATGAGATGGTCGCGTTCCCGGCAGAGACGGTGGAGATCATCCCGTATCTTCTTTTTCTCGTAGGTCTCCGGGCCGGTGTAGAGGTAGACCCAGAGGATCGCGTCGGCGAGGATCGCAAGGGACTCCTCTGCAAGCGCGGCGTCGGTCCCCGGCGGGACGAGGAGTTCGAGGGTGAAGGTCGTCCCATCCGGGTACTCAAACGGCCGGGTGAAGGTGTCATAGGTCCCGACACCGAGGAAGAAGAGGTACGGGGCCATGGGAGTGGTGCAGTTGTGGTAGGTGATCGAATCCACGCCGCCGCCAGCCGGGTGGCGCTCCACCCCTACATCGCCGTTGCTGATCATATTCGTGTAGGCGGCATTCGCGGTGATCGTCGTGGTATAGGTGCATTTTGCCGTCATGTCGTCGATGCAGGGGACGATGCGCTGGAACCCCCACTGCTGGCACTGGGTAATCTGCTGGGGTGGCGCACCGGAAGGTGTTGCGTCATAATACAGTCCTTCGAGCATGTTCGCCGTCGGACGGCATATCGTCGCGGTCTCCACCACGAACCTCGTGTTGGGTGGTACCGGCGGTGCAAAGGAGAGGTGCAGGAAGGAATTCTGCGTGTCATAGTCGTGGGTCACCGGGTAGGTGTCGCAGGCAACAGAGAGGATATCAAGGTTGTTGGCATTCAGGGTGAGTGTTCGAAGCGGTGCATCCTTCGATTGGAGGTGCAGCTTCGAGTGGACCGTGGTCTTGTCATCCCCCACGAGAAAGGAGAGGTCCATATGGAGGACCCGCACGGGAATTTCCCCGAAATCCGAACGCAGATAGCGGAACAGCCGTTGGGATGTCATTCATGGACGTATCCCGCTCTGTGGCAAAAAAGGGATGGCATTTCGCATCGTCGAAAGCGAGCATGCAGATGATGAGAACTACTGCCATTTGCATGATGAGGGACGGTCCCGTGAACGCTACCTGAGGTCTGTTGCGCCAGACCGTTTCTCACCGCCGGTCGACCAGCCGTTTGGGCCGCCCCTTCAGGCGGTAGAGTTCAAGGTCGCCCTCAGGTGGGAAGTGATATACAAACTCCAGGTATCCTTCGCTGTGAAGCCGCCCAAGGGCCGGTCTTTCCCTGAAGAGCGCCTCCAAGAAGTTCTCCTTGACCAGTTTCTGGTTGCACCCCTCGGGATCATGGGCCTCCAGGCTGACCCGCAGGAAGGCCTTGCCTGCGTCGGGGTCAAAGTAGACGAACGCCTCGTACTCGCCCGAGAGGTACTCCATATTCTCCCGCTGGAAGACCCCCTTCTCGATGTCTACGCGGTTGAGCGGCACATCAGCGATATAGATGGTTTCCGCTTCGCGCCGCGGGTTGTCGATACGCATGTGCGTTCGCCCGCAGGGGCAGCGGTCGCGTGTCAGGACGGTGGTGAGATCTTCAGTGTCGTAGTTGATGAGGAGGTTGCCCGTCCGTTCACCCACGGGAAGAAGCGTGGTGAGCACGATTCTCCCCTGCGTACCGTCGCTTACGAAGTCCTGCATCTTTGGATCGTACACGTCCATGTGCACGAGGTCTTCGGGGACATGGAGGCCCGCCCGTTCGGTGCACTCGCCGCACATCGTCCCCTCGGTGCTCCCGTAGGTGTTGTAGCACGGGACGCCCCAGACCTCGTCAAGGTACCGCCGTGACTCCTCCGCAAAGCTCTCGCCGCCGACGATCAGTTTTGTGATCGAGCTCTCCCGCGGGTCGAGGCCCTCCTCCTCCATCCTGCGTGCCAGCCGGAGGAGCTTGAATACGGAGCCCACGATGGCGGTGGGTTTCAGGTGCTTCATCACCCGGACGGGAAAGGTGCACTTGCCCTCCGGGATGATGGTGAACCCGAGGCTGTGTGCTGCAAGGGTCATGGTGTTGGCACCGACGTTCATCCCGTAACTGGCACAGATCGCCACCCGGTCCCCCCGGGTAAAGCCCTGGGAGGCGAAGCTGCGGGCGTACTTCTCCGCATACCTCTCCCAGTCGTTCCACATCAGAAAGAACGCCTTTGGCGTCCCCGACGTCCCGCTGGTCTCGTGAATCGTAAAGATATCATCGCAGGAGGCGCTTTTGAAAAGGTAGTGGCCGGTGACGGGCGGCTGGTTCTCACGGATGGTCGCACCGGAGATCACCGGCAGGTCGAGGAGGTCTTCATGTTCCCTGATATCGCCCGGGGCGATGTGGTTATCGGCAAACCATTTCCGGTAGAACGGCGAATGTCCTGCCGCATATTCGACGGTATAGCGCACCCGTTCGTCGATGAGGGCATCGAGGTCCCCCCGGGGCATCGTCTCGATATCAGGATTATGGTAATGCATGGTGCTTTCATTCCAAGATGCGGGTATAGCTTTATAGGTTTTGCCATAGGGCAGATGACGAGCGGGGGATGAAAAGGTGGCGGGCGCCGGGAAAGCTATTATTACAAGGGCTGCGAACCTTCGGTCACGAGGCATACAGCATGAGTGGGACCGCGGATGAGCAGCGATTTGACTATTTTATGAGAAACCTCAGGCACCCCGAGGCCCCCTTCCGGTGGGGTGCGGCCCAGGGGCTGGGGCGCCTGCGTGACCTGCGGGCACTGGAACCGCTTCTCGATACCCTTAATGATGAGGACTGGCGGGTCCGTTTCAAGGCGGCCTGGGCACTCGGAGAAATCGGGGACCGCCGGGCGCTGCCGGCCCTCCGCCGCCTCTCCCGCGACCCGTCGGAGACCGTCCGCGACAGTGCACAGAAGGCTGCCGAACGGATCCTGATGGGGCTGTGATGCGTAAAGGCCGGGAACGACCCGGAGAAGCCAGGAAAGGATTGCCCAACGTGGCAGATGGTACTCCTGGTTTTGGTTTGGAGCGCCAGCTGTTTGCCATTCCTCAAATTGAGGAACGTTTATTTCTCCCCCGGCTGATGACTGTTCAGGTGAAACAATGATAGGATGGATCATCGGAGGCCTCGCCCTCCTCGTTTTGGTCATACTGGTGCTCTGGTTTGTCGGCATCTACAACAGGTTCCAGTCCCTGAAAAACTCCTCGGAGGCCACTCTCGGCCAGATCCGGGTGGCCATGAAGAAACGCCTCGATATGATCTCCCAGCTCCTGGGTGCGGTGAAGAGCTACGCAACCTTTGAAAAGGAGACGCTCGAGGGCGTGACAAAAATGCGGGCAGGCGTCGGCCAGGCGGGTCCCGGCGACCTGAACGAGATCGAAGCAGAGTCACGCTCAATTCTCGGTCGCCTCCTTGCGGTCGTGGAGAACTATCCCGACCTCAAGACGTCCACGACGGTTACTGATCTGATGAATTCCGTCAAGAGTGTCGAGGACGAGATCGCCCGCCAGCGGTATACCTACAACAATATCAGCGAACAGTACAACACGATGTGCGACACCATCCCGTCGAATTTTGTCGCCTCGCTTGCACATTTCCGGAAACTGGAATACCTGAAGTTTGAAGAGAAGATCGAAGAAGTCCCCGAGATCAAATTCTGAGTTGAACCGGCAGTGGAAGAAAAGAAGCAGATACTCATCGTCGTCCTCGCAGCACTGGCAATAGCCCTCGTCGCTGTCACCGGCGTGCTCGTATTCGCCCTCCCGGAAGGGGGCGGACCGCTCGTCGTCGATACGTACAGCGCCGTCTGGAAGCACGACGGGACGCTTGCCGAGGAGTATGTCTATGTGGTGGCGAATACCGGGCAGTACCGGATGCTCTTTCGCAGCTGGGACGCCCCGCTGGTGACAGCCCCTCTCGGGTCGGCGTCGGTCGAGGTAGTCGACATCGCTCCGGCCGAGGGGACCATCGGGTATGCGATCGACTACTTCGGGGAGGTGACGACCTATGGCGACACCCCTGCAACCCCGCAAGATAGTGCAACGATCGGCTCGCTGGGAAGCAATGAGGTGGGGATGTACCTCCCGTCGTATTTTGCAGCGGGTGACTACCCCGCCTCCTACACATTCCTGGTACGCCCGCCGGTAGAGTATGACGACACCATCGCCCACCTGAACCTCCAGCTCGCAGCCAGTCATGTGCCCTACCGGCAGGTGAGCATCGCCATCCCCGACACGTACGTGCAGGACCTCTATGTCCGGCCCGCGTCGATGACGGTGGAGCATACCGGCGGGCAGTATCTCATTAGCGGAAGTGCGGGGGAAAACGAGCTCATCGAGGTGGAAATGCTCCTGGATACCGCGTTCCTCGCGGAGATCGACGGGTTCCCGACGAAGATGGACGACGTCCGTGGCCGGACCGAACGGGCAAACCTCCTCTATACCCTGCCGCTCCTCCTGGCCGGGCTTCTTCGTATTGCCGGCATCGCACTCGTCCTTGCCATGCCGCTTCTCCTGTACCGCATCTACCGGACCCACGGGACCGAGAAGGAGGCTACGGTCCCCCGGCACCTGAGTTTTGTCCCGGACCCTGCGCTCAAGCCGTGGCTGGTGAACCTGATATTCAAGGGCGATGCGGTGGATTTCGACGAGAACGGCTTCTATGCCACCCTTTTGGACCTTCACCGGCGCCGTATGATCGATATCGGCAATGCCGGGCCGGACGGCAGCTACAGGATACGTGTCCTGGAAAAGACCAGTCCTGATTCCTATGAGCAGCGGGTTCTCAACTTCCTCTGGAATGCAGGCACGGACGGGGTGCTTGATACCGGAGAGTTTGCAGGGCTTGCCGACCGGGCAAAGCACGGCAGCACCTCCTCCGAACAGCATGTCCTCTCTCTTCAGGCGTCGGTTACCGCCCTGACCGGATCGGCCGATACCTCGGTCATCCCCCGGTATATCGAAGAAGGGCGCACCCGCCTGGTGCCGGTTGCGCTTGTCGGGGGATTTATCCTCCTGTTTTCCATCCTTATCCTGGTGATCGCTCCCCAAACGATTGCCCTCAGCGTGCAGGGCTCAGTCCTTGGCATCGCCATCCTCCTCCAGGCGGGGATCGCGGTCGTCTTTCCCACGACTCTCTTCGGGCGGTGGAAGGACGACTACTATGCCGAAAAGCTCCGCTGGGATGCGTTCGGGCGCATGCTCTCCGATTCGGCCCAGATAAAGAAGTATGCCCCCGAAGACCTTGCGATGTGGGGCGAATGGCTCGTCTACGGCACGGCCCTCGGGCTCGGCGATAAGGTGGAGGAGGCGATGCGTGCCCTCAATGTCGATATCCGGCAGGCGGGTATGCCCCTCTACTCGGGCGTGCACTTCATGTTCATCCCGGTCGCGACTTACTCCCCCCCCTCCAGCGGCGGTGCCGGAGGGTTTGGCGGCGGAGGGTTCGGCGGCGGTGGCGGATTCGGTGGCGGCGGCGCAGGTGGCCGCTAACCACCTCCGTCACCTCTGTTCTGTTCAATTCTTTTCTTTTCTTTCTTCACGAAATTGTTTTAATCCTTGAACCCCGAAGAAGCGTAGAGAGGAGACGTATGGAACTGATTCATGTGGATGGAAGAGATGCAGGAACCATCACTTTGTACGCACTGAGCACCTGCGGGCACTGCAAGCGGACACGGCAGTTTTTAAACGAACTTGGCGTTGCCTATGACTATATCGAGGTCGACCTGCTCCATGGGGAGGCGTTCGACGAGGCGTACACCCTTGTCAAGAAGTACAACCCGCACGGGTCGTTTCCGACGCTTGTCATCGGCAGTGAAGAGACGGTGATCGTCGGCGACCGGCTGGAAGAGATCCGGGCAGCGATCGGGAAGTGACCATGGTTACGAGATTTGATGTGGAGCGGAAGTATCTCGCTCTGAAACAGGACGCAGAACTGGCCGGGTATTTCCTGAACCCGGACGAGGATTTTACCAAGGACCTGGTCCACGGACTTCTGGTCAACGAGGACCGCTACGGATTTGCGTCCTGCCCCTGCCGCCTGTGTGTCGGGCCGCGGGAGGCAAACCTGGACATCATCTGCCCATGCGACTACCGGGACAGCGATCTTGCCGAATACGGGACCTGCTACTGTGCCCTGTATGTCTCGGGGGAGATTGCCGAGGGCAAGCGACCGGTAGAGCCGATCCCCGACAGACGCGGACCTGTCCCGCCCGAGTGCCTCGCCGCGGAAGAGAAGGCTGGTGCGCCTGCCGCATCCTCCCCGGCGGTCCAGGGCGCCCTCCCGTATCCGGTATTCAGGTGCCGGGTATGCGGCTACCTCTGCGCAAGGAATGAACCCCCGGAGAAATGCCCTATCTGCGGGGCGGAGAAGGACCGTTTCGAGAAATTTATGGGCTGACTCGTCGATGGGGTGAGCATGGGATTTTTTGAAACGATTGCCATCGATGTGGTGCTCCTTCCCCCTCCTGAGGTTGCGGTGGCTGCGCTTACGCTCAACAAAAAGCTCATCGAACGCTACGGCGACCGTTCGATTGTCCTTGACCCTTCAGGCTGTCTTCCTCATGTCTCCCTTGCCATGCGGACCATCCCCCGCCGGGTTCTGCCGTCTCTCACCGCGTCCCTTGAACGGCTCGCACTGGCCGTCCTCCCTCTTGACCTGCAGATCCAGGGTGCCGTTGCGGTCACTACGGACAGCGGGGACGTCGTATCCGGCATCAACCTGGCAAAGAGCGAACCTCTTATGGTCCTCCACCGGAGTGTCATGGCACAGGTGGACTGCGCCCCGCCGGAGGTCTGCACCCCCAGTGATATCCGTGCCGATGAGGGTGAAGCAATCGCGGCATTCACCTGCAACTATGTGAACGGCTATGCGGAACATTCGGCCTATGACCGGTATTCACCGCATATTACCCTCGGTCACGGGGACGTGACGGCACTGGACGGCGACGCTCCGGGTGCCGGGACGGCCCGGTTCTCAACCCTTGCCATCTGTCACCTCGGCAACCACTGTACCTGCCGGGAGGTCCTCTGGCAGCGCACCGTGGGATAATGGTGGAGGGGAATGACTACTCTTTCGGGTTCAGTACCGTTCTGACCTCGTCCGCCGAGGTGAGGGGGGTGCGGCATGTCCCTGCGCAGCAGAGGTACACCCGGGTGCCTTCCTCCTCACCGGGTTGTATCGACGCGGTATGCGGTGCAATGCCCTGCATGATTCCTTCCCTGTCAAGCAGGATCCTCGTCATGTGCGGCTGAAAGTCCTCGCTCAGGGCACGAAGGATATCAGGGTCAATCGTCATCCCGGGGACGATGACGGCATCCAGCGTCGGAGCGCTTGCAAAGAGGAGTGCCGAGAGGAGGTGGGTGTATCCGGTCGGCGATGTGCGGATCTCTTCAGTGTACCATTCCATCGCCTCTGATGCCGCCTTCTCGTAGGTATGGTTGCCGGTCATGCGTGAGAGGCGCAGCAGACCAAGGGCAAATGCCGAGGTGCCGGAGGGGAGCGCCCCGTCGTAGGCATGGCGCTGCCGGAGCGGAACATCCGCGTCGGATGGGGTCCGGTAGAGACTGCCGTCCTCACCGGTAAAGCGGATGCGGGCGGTCTCTGCGAGGGTGCGGGCCTGGTCAAGGTACCGTGGTTCGTAGGTCGCTTCGTAGAGCTCGAGAAGACCCCAGAGCAGAAATGCGTAGTCCTCGAGCATGCCGGGGATGGCCGCCTCCCCGTCGCAGTACCGGTGCAGGAGGCGGCCGCCGGGGAGGGCAAGCGCGGTCGCGATGAAGTGATACGCAGATTCTGCTTCGGCAATCCATCCCGGCCGGTCCAGCGCAGCACCCGCCCGGGCAAGGGCGGCGATCGCAAGGCCGTTCCAGTCGGTCAGGACTTTGGTATCGACAAGCGGGGGTGTGCGTTTCTTGCGGGCGCTCTCCAGGCGTGCGGCAATATACTGGACCGTCTCTTCCGGTATATGGGTGTCTGATGCCCGGAGGATGTCGGGATGGGTGCGGTAGAGGATGTTTTTCCCGGTATACATCTTCGTCGCCTCATCGAGGTGATTCCCCTCCGGTCGGATATTGAAAATCCGTTTTGCATAGGCGGCGTCCTCCTTTAATACGTGGTTGATCTGCATGTCCGTCCAGAGGTAGTATTTTCCCTCCTCACCTTCGCTGTCCGCGTCCTCGGCGGAGAAAAATGCCCCCTCTTCACTGCGCAGTTCTCTCAGGAGATATCCTGCAATATCCTCGCAGGCGGCACGAAACAGTGGTCGTTTCGTTGCCTGCCACGCATCGGCATATGCAAGGAGGAGGAGTGCCTGGTCGTAGAGCATCTTCTCGAAATGCGGCACCATCCATTCCCGGTCGGTCGAATACCGGTGAAATCCTCCGCCCACGTGATCATGGATGCCCCCGAAATACATGGTGTCCAGGGTTTTTTCCGCCATGAAGAGGGCATCCCCCTCGCCGTACCGGTGCCAGTACCGGAGCAGGAACATGAGCGTATGCGGCATCGGAAACTTGGGGGCATTGCCGAACCCCCCATAGATGGGGTCGTAGGCGTTTTTCAGGGCACGGTAGGCGTCGTGCACCGCCTCTTCTTTGAGGCTGCCCTTCTCTTTTACGGTCATCATCTTCTCGATGACCTCATGCAGCCGTTCGGAAGAATCCATGACCGTCTCTCTCATTTTTTTCCAGGAACGGGTGATCTCGGGCAGGAGGTCCATGAGTCCCTTCCTGCCGAACCGGCTGTATTTGGGGATATAGCTCGTAGCAAAGAAGGGTTTTTTATCCGGTGTCATTATGATGGTCAGCGGCCAGCCGGGGCTTTCCGAGAGTGCCTGGGCGTAGGTCATATAGAGGGCATCGATATCCGGGCGTTCCTCCCGGTCGACCTTGATGGCGACGAAGTGGTTGTTCAGGAGGGCCGCAACCTCCTTGTCCTCAAAGGACTCCTTCTCCATCACATGGCACCAGTGGCAGGTGGCATACCCGATGGAGAGGAAGATGGGACGATCTTCTGCCTGTGCACGCGCAAACGCCTCATCCCCCCATGGGTACCATTCAATGGGGTTTTTGGCATGCATCCTCAGGTAAGGGCTTTTTTCGTCAATGAGACGGTTGGTGAATTCTCTATCTGACATACGCCTTCTGAACGCTAATAGACCGGCCGGATGATAAGAATTGCTCTGCCGGGGACGGTTCGCGGAGACGGGGAGCCGGGGGCCCCATGTGAATGAATGCCATCAAGCTATATGATATTCCGGACGAATGTCCTGTAGAGAGGTCACCAAACGGGTGACAAAGGGGTGTACAGATATGGTGCAGGTTGGTTTGGTGGCGATTATCGTCGGCATCATCGTCATCGGATGCGGTGTCGTTGTCGCATGTGGCAGTATCTCTTTTGACCGGATGGTGGACCGTGAGGTTGCAGAGCTCGCCGCACAGGCGGAGGAGACGCAGGTCGTCTCTCTTCCCACTGGCACGGTGGAACGGCTCCCGGCGCCGGTGCAGCGATATCTTGCATATGCGATCCCCGCAGAGGCAAAGCCCGTCCGGTTCGTACGGATGAAGCAGACTGGTGAGTTCAGGACCGACCCCGCCGGGGAATGGATGCCGGTCGGGGCCGAACAGTACTTCTCGGCAGAACCGCCCGGATTTCTCTGGCATGCGACGATCCGGGTCTTCTCCCTGTTCCGGATAGATGCGAGGGACAGATACGCGGAACGGGAGGGGAATATGCTGGTGAAGGGCCTCTTTACCCTCCCCATCGCCGATGCGAAGGGAGAGGAGATGGACCTATCGAGCCTGCAGAGGTATATCGGTGAGATGCCGTGGTTCCCCACTGCCTTCCTGAACGAGGACCATGTCCGTTGGGAACACATCGACGACTCCTGTGCCCGGGCTTTCATCACGGACGGGACCACAACGGCAACCGTTGTGTTCTCCTTCGATGATGTGGGTCGTATCACCAGCGTCACAACGGACGAGCGCTACCGGGCCGTCGGGGACACGTACATCCGCAACCGATGGACCGGATATTATGGTGATTATCAGGAACAGGGCGGGCTTATCGTCCCGATGGAAATTGCGGCCGAATGGAACCTTCCAGAAGGGAATTTTTCTTATGTCAGGCTCCGGGTAACCGGGATGGAGTACGATGTCTTCTCCCGGTACTGAGAGGAACAATTCGTGGCCGGGGGGGAACCTGCCTTTCCCTTTATGGGATTATTTCAGCCCGATCGTTTTTGGGGTGATCAACCCCCCGCCCCGATGGAGTTGCCGCTCTCGTTCCGGGCGGCGGCAGGTGCCCCGGGGGGTATGGTCGTGGCGCTGGTCCGATGGCACGGTCACCCGAAGAGAACCGGAACCATCTGCCCCGGCGGGTGTATGAAAACATTAATGGAACCTCTCTGTCAAGCTTACCATCATGGGAAACCTTTCGCGCAGGCTGGGGAAGATCCTCCTCGCGGCACTTGTCGTAATGGCAATCGTGGCGGCATCCTTTGTCCTATTCATCGGCTATCAGCTCAACCAGGCGGCATCGGAGAGTGCTGACTCGGTCTATGACTACGAACTAAAGATTGCCACCACGGAACCCATTGAAAATGCCGTCCTTCTCATCCCCGTCCCCGTGTACTACAACGGGACGGCAGGGAGAAATGAGACGGTCATCGATCTCTCCACGTTCACGTTCACCAATATGGATGCCCGGAATGTGACGGTGGCGGTCGACCACGTCGGGGGCGTTCCTATGCTGAACATCTCGGCGGACCGCATCGAACCGCTCTACAAGAACCGGATCGAACCGATTGCGATCATGCCGGGCCAGAATACGTCCGGGCTGCCCGAACCGACGCATATCTATTCGAACCGTTCCTCGGAGGAGACGCCGACCCTCCTTCCCATGGAGATGCATATGTACCGGTCGGGGGTCGATCATGAGATCGATACGAAAAATCCGCTCGGCATCGAGCCGCTCTTTATGCCATATACAGTGGTGGGGAGCTTCACCGGTGACGGAAGCCTCACGGCGGAGGGCTACTACCTCTCAGAGGGAGCCACCGGATACTTCGTCGAGGTGCCGCTCCTCCTCTCGTATGATGCCGGTGACGAGAACGTGCTCACCATCTCCTCTTCATTTGAGGGGAGAAACGAGTGGTGGGTGGGCGGCTGGCAGGGGAATTCCTACCGGGAGCGCCTCATCCTCGAACATACGGGATCCGCGGAGGGGACGTATCCTGTCCGCGGAGTCATCATCACCGGCGAGGGCGTGTACTGACCGCCCACAGATCTCCTCCGCCGGACTGTTCCAGATGTCCATCGATCCTCCACGTGCCGATTGCGTTGGAGGACCATCTGAAATGGATGCGAGTATGCCCCGTGCTCTTTCTCCATATTTGTATCGTGGGTGCATGCCCTCTTCTTCTGCGGTGGGTATCCCGAACTCCATTACGCCCACCTTGCACATGCGCCCTGCAGGGACGAGGTCAAACGGGCCGCCGACGAAGGCATGCCCATCTATGCGGAATGCGGAGGCCTTACCTACCTGACGGAGGGCATCGAGACGGACGGCACCCGGACGCGGATGTACGGGGTCATCCGGCGGAGACGGTGAAGATGGGGCGGTCCCAGGCGCTGGGATACGTGGACGCGGCGTGCACGGCCTCGGACAGTCTCTTTCCTGCAGGGACGACGTACCGGGGGCATGAATTCCACTATACCAAACTGAACGTCGCAGGAGACGTCCGGTATGCCCTCGAACTCCGGCGGGGCAATGGCATCGGGGACGGCAGGGACGGCATCCACCTGAACAACGTCCTTGCCGGGGATATGCATGCCTACTTCACCCATGGGCAGGCATCCGGACTGATGGAGACGATACGCCGCATCAGCAGGGCATGAGGGGGGTGGCGCCCTGCCGACCGGAGGAAAGGATCAGCTTTAACTCCCCACCCGTCAACTCCCTTGCCATGGGAAACAGGTCGCGGGTGCTGGGCAAGGTGCTCGTCCTTGCACTCGTCCTGATGGCAATTCTCGTCCTCTCTTTCGTGGTGGTCATGGGGTATCACATGACCAGGATGGAATCGGAGAGTTATAATTCGTTATATCACTACGAACTGACGATGTCAACGACCGGACCACTGGAAAACGCGGTGCTCCTGGTCCCCATCCCTTCGTATTACAATGATACGACCGGAAGAAACGAGACGGCCGTCGATCTCTCGACGGTCAGTTTCAACAATATTGACCCGGAGAACGTATCGGTCACGCTCGAAGAGGTCGGTGACCTTCAGATGCTCAACATCTCGTCTGAGCGGATCACCCCCCTCTACACGAATTTTATCCAACCGATTGGGATCATGCCGGGGCAAAACAAATCAGAGCTCCCACAACCGACGCATTTCTATTCCGACCGGTATTCGGAGGAGACGCCGGTACTTCTTTCTATGGGAATGTATATGTACCGGTCCGGGATCGATCACGAGATCAACACCCGGTCGCCCATCGGCAATGAGCCGCTCTTCATGCCATATACGATAGTACAGACGCTTGACAACGACGCTGACATCATGGTTGACGGCATTTATGTGCCCGGCGGTGCGACGGGGTACATCATCGAGGTGCCGGTCATCCTCTCCTTTGATGCCGATGAGGAAAATGTGCTCTCCATCACCGCTGAGTTTCAGGGGATAAACGAGTGGTGGGTGCTGGGCTGGCGGTCAAATTCGTACCGGGAGCGCATCACCATGGAATGCACCGGGCCGTGCAGCGGGACCTATGCGGCACGCGGGGTGCTCATCACCGGCGAGGGGGTGTACTGAGCCTCTGGAATCCTTTGACCTCCCGTGAGAGTGCGTACACTTCAGGAAAGTTATCAGTTACAGGTGTTCGTACCGCATCTCTCTGCGGCACCTTCAGGTCTTTTTGGTGCTCGTGAAGAGGATCAGGAGCTACGCGGTATATGCGATGGTTCCCGGTCCTTCTGCTGGTATTTTATAGAATGATTGCAAAGACGCTCCATTGGCATGGACGTCGATCATGGTTCCCCTGAGCGCATTCTGCGGACACTCCGGTTTCGGCCGAGGGGAATGACCATCACCGAGATTGCAAAACATACCGGCCTTACCCGCAACTCCGTCTCGAAACACCTCGAAGTCCTGCGGATGGGAGGTCTGGTCGACATGTGCACGGTGGGCAACGCCAAGGTCTACTCGCTTGCCCAGCGGGTGCCGATCTCAGCTTTTCTCTGCTTTACCAACAACCTGATCGTCGTCCTCGACCGGTGCGGCAATATCCTGCAGATCAACGAACGGTTCCTCAGCCTCGCCGGTCTTAAGAAGGATGAGGTCATCGGGGAGAATATCCGTGAGGTCGCCCTCCCGGTGGTCTCCACACCCGAAACGGTGGCGACCATCGAGGAGGTGGACCGCGAGCAGTTCATCACCGATGTCCGGTATTGCCCCGAAGATTGCCCCGGCAGTGAGGACTTCTTCTACCAGATGCAGGTGATACCCACCGTTTTCGGGGACGGTGAGCGGGGGCGCACGATTGTGCTGGAGGATATCACCGAGAAGAAGCGATATATCCGCACCATGGAATTTCTTGCCGCAACGGCGATGGAGTTCGTTGATCTCCCGAAAGAGACGGATATCTACCATCGCATTGCTGAAATGCTCGTCGAATTCATCCCGGAAGGGCAGGTTTTTGTGCAGGCATTTGAAGAAGAAAGGAACAATTTCATCATCCGTGCGGTGATGGACGCAGATTTCCGTGCCGCTCTCTCCTCCCTTCTGGGAAGGGACCCGGTAGGGATGGCCTTCCCCCTTGATGAGGTCTATTTATCCCCATTTCTTGAAGATCCAAAAGATATCCAGCGTGGGATCCGCGAGATAAGGGTGGCACCACGATCTGGCGAGGGGTCAATCTCGTTCTACGACCTCTCCTTCCGGCAGATACCGGAGGATGTCTGTGAAGAGATTGTCACCGCATGCAATATCGGGAAGGCCTACCTGGCCTTTCTTGTCTGGAAGGAGCACCTCCTGGGTGATGTCGGGGTCTTTGTGGGGCCGGAGGACGAAATCGCAGATACTCATGCGCTCGAGTCCTTTATCAGGCTGGCATCCATCGCCATCAGCAAACGGATGACCGAGGACCGGCTGCGCAGGAGCAATGAGCGGTTCAGGAAAGTAATCGAACTCTTTCCCTTCCCTACGGCCATCATCAATGCGGAAGAGCGCTACACCTTCATCAACCGGAAATTCACCGAGGTGTTCGGGTATACCCTCGCCGACCTCCGGACCACAAAGGACTGGTTTGCTCTTGCTTTTCCTGATGAACAGGTGCGCGGAGAGGCGATTGCCGCATGGAAGAATGATCTCGAACAGGCGGATGTGAACACGATCACTCCACGGATGTTTGCGGTGCGGTGCCGGGACGGGACGGTGAAGGCGGTACTTTTCCGCCCCATTCTGCTCTGTGACAAGACGCATTACATCACCTATGAGGTGATCACCGACCCCAGGCAGGCGGGTCCGCTGCTCCGGTCGGGTAGTGATGAATTACAGGACGTTGCGGACGATTTGAGAATTCGGGATCTGGCCCTTGCCTCTCTGACCTGCGCCGTGGCCATCGCGGATGGAAGCAGCCGGCTTCGCTACGTGAACCCCGCATTTCTGTCGATGTGGGGGTATGATTCTCCTGATGAAGTGACAGGCAGGAATGTCTCCGTCTTCTGGGCCTGGAGGAGTGCCGTTTTGGCCGGGGGGCAGGAGGAGGCCGTGGAGGAAGAGCGGAGCGGAGCGGTGACCGGGGTAAGAAGGGACCGCTCCACCTTCATGGTGCAGGGGAGGGCTGGCGCCATCAGCGACGAGAGCGGGCGGGTGATGGGCCAGATTGTGACGTTTGCCGAACGTTCCGACGACCTCTCCTGGTGCTGGACGGAGTAGGAAAGTTCTCTCTTTCCCGCAATCCCCTGATATTCTGCTATACATACCTATGCGTAGCAGAGCCGGTGTTCCCTGCTGCTCCGTAAACAACTATCATATAAGGAAGCGTCTGGAAGCGTGAAAAGGAGGGAGAGAAGATGCCGGAAGATGTTCAGGTACAATCCGAAACCGATGTCTCGCAACTGGTGCGTCGTGTGCAGGAAGGGGCCATCTATGGCGGATTTCAGGCAATGAGTTCCCTTGGGAAGGTCGGGGAACCTGCAATCCCGCCCCTGATGGCGCTCCTCACCAGCGGGGATCACAATGCCCGCTGGCGGTCGGCGATGGCACTGGCCAGGGTTGGTATGTTCTCGGTCGACCCGCTCATTGAGGCGGCAACGACCGGAAATGAATCGGTCAGGAACGCCGCTGTATGGGCTCTTGCCGAGATAGGAAACGATCGGGCGGTCGACCCGCTCATTACGATGATGCGGCAGGAGCCCTCGGACTGCTGCCGTGCGATGACGGCGGCAGCGCTGTATAAACTCGGCACACCGGGAGCTATCGCAGCAGCACACCAGGAGTGTGAACGTTCCGGGGAGGAGTTCCGCTGTCTGGTCCGGGAAGCCTACTGGGGCACCTGACCAGACTCTCATTTCTTTTATTTTCCACTTTTTGCTGCAATCTCTTCAGCGAATGTCTGGTTCAGGAGTGCGCGCAGCCATCATGGACCGGACTGGGTGTGTGTGGTGTTTTTATCTTCCTGTAGATTGCGCGGGGGCATTCTCCATTCATCCCCGTTCGCCAGGTTCTCTACTTTGCCTGGTGAAGCGGGAGTGAATTTTTGGGAATACTGAGGAATTACAACCGATACCGGCCGTCATTCCGTCACTATTCAATGTGTTTCTTCTTGCCTGAGAAGGAAAAGCCCAGATGCCTTGTGAAGAAATAATACCAGAATACGACCATCCAGATGGTAAATAAAATCCACCCTGTATGGATATGCACCTGTTCGATGACCCCTTGTGGTCCATACAGATAGCCACTGAGCGAGATTATTGCAATTCTTCCGATATTCGAGGCATAAGTGCCGATATAGCCGATAAGAAGGAGAAGGCAACCCTTCTTTGAGATCGCCTCGGGGAACGTTGCGAGCACGATTATCGCTGCAACCGTGAATGTCCCGAGCGACCAGATGCCGGTGCAGTCGGCAACCACTGCAAGTCTGATGGGTTCTCCTGAAATGGATAGATAGGAGATGATATTTCCATTGACATCGGCATCTATCCCCAACATGCGGATGATACCCGTGGTAAGAGCGATTGTCGGAGGGATAAGGGGGGCAATCAGCCAGTCCTCATGACGAATAAAAAGTTCGTAGAATTCGAATCCGAGAACCGCAATTATCGGGAAAAGTAACGGGATAATCAGTGTTCTGAATCCGAGCAGCCCAAACACAACAATACTGATTCCTGCAAGCAGCAGAGAGAATTCACCGATTGAAAACGGGGGGTTGCCAAGGCCGAGGGGGATATTTAAAAAACTGAATATACTAATCCCGATTCCGGCAAGCACTACAAGAATCCGGTTTTTTGTATCGAGATACTGTTGGGTTTTTTTTGAGAAATAGATCATTGAGATGCAGGTCAGAACCCAGATACTGAGTGCATCAACTTTCGAGTAGGTAAGGGATGATGCCAGGAAAAAAAGAGCAAGGATACCTATCGTAAGAATTACCCATATCTTCGCAGCCTTTTGCGGGGTGATGCTAATAATCGGACTTTTCTCCATTTTTCCCCGTTGATAATTGCACTAGAGTACTGCTAGTTTCTACAAATCTAACAGAATATATATTGTTGCATCTAATTTCAATTCACTCCTGTTCAACCCCTTATAATACATAGTGCCGGTCTCACCATCATCAGGATCTTTATGCAACGTGACCGGCCCTGGGATGACGGATCCCATGGGTGTTCATTCCCGTAACTATGCTTCCATCATGATATACGATCATAAGCACGGGAGTAGTGCTGAAAGTTGTGGACAACATCAATGAGACAGATACCCTTCATTTCATCCTGTTCCAGTGATTGAAGGTATACTCAACACGCAAATTACCTCCGAATCGTGCGAAATTGCCTTTCATGTCGTGTTCATCCTATCCATATGACTCATTCACCAATTCTTTTGCTACTGAATGAATTCGTTGCTTTTCCTGTTTGAATTCCCTTAAGTCATCTGTTCCCTGTGCCTGAATTTCCTGAATTAAGGCAAAACCAGAAGATCTGTCCTGTCCTCATTTATGAATGAGAATGTCTCAGCAGGAATTCAGGTTTCATCTCCTGACTCGCCACTCGGAAATAGTCGGGAAGACCCGGCCGCCCGGACCATCACAATCCCGGACCCGCTCTGATGTGTGTGCCACTGCTGGTGTGCACAAGACCAAAGCCGCTCTATACAGAGAATTCGCGGTCGTATGGTTATGGAAACACCAGTCTGTGCAGAGCGTTGAGGCATTGCCTGACGAGTCCGTGTTCTCTGTTGTCTTGATGCTGCGAATCTATACCAATACATAAGCAAATGCCAGTGGATACTGCGCAACGCAAGTACCAGACATTAAGACGACGAACAGAACTGTTCAGGCGCGGGATTTTTCTGGAAAGGTATCATTCGCCCATGGAGCTGCCTCAAAATCATACCTCGGATCTTCATTATCCGCTAATCCCGTATTCCCTCCTAACCTATCGGACACAGCCCGATGCCAATGCACTACAATGATGCCGGCGGTGTCATGCACAGTCCCCACCTGCTGAAGTTCATTCTTTTTTCGTTGTGCCGATCAGATCCCTGAAGATGGAAACGTCAAGATAACGGGTCGCAAAAATCATGCCGCAAAAGAGTACTGTTGATGCGGCGATACCGGGAATCAAGGGGAGATCGATTGCAGAGAGCAGGAGAAATACGGCGGCGGATGAAATCATAAGGTACACAACCCGGTGAAAGAGTACACGGAGAGGTTCGATATCCTGGGAGACATAAATTGTTGCAAGACAATAGATCACCAGGATGATAATAAATGCCAGATATGCTCCCAGAAATCCGAAATACCCAATCAATACGTGGCTGAAAAACGGGAATATCAGTAAACTGATGGCTGTAATGAGAACGAATGGTTTCGTTGATTTTTCATGAAATGAAACATTCACATAGGCGATAAACTGTTGAATAAAAATTACTACATATCCAATGGCAATGAGAATGATGTAATCACCTGCAGGTGCATAATCAGCGGAAAATAGCAGTTCGATTAAATCTTCTGCATAGAAGAAAAGGAGGAGCACGCAAAACATGCTCATAGCAAAAAGGAGTCTGCCAATATCCCCCAGTCCCCCCGGACGATTCAGAAGAAGTGATTTATTATCCGTACCGGTGGATTCAGGGACTGATATCATATATATTGCCGATGAAAAAAACGTAATTATCTGTGCCAGTGTGAGTGAAACATCGAAAAATGCCTGAAATTCAATCCCCAGATCGTGACTGATGACAATTTTATTCAGGTTCTGGCATAATGTCACCCAGATTCCAATGACATATACAGAAAAACCAAAAATCAATATTTTTCGGGAAGGGATCTGAATTGGTAGAATTGCACCAATAATTTCCTTCCCCTTCCAGATAGCAATCATTAGAAGGACGAGGAGAGGTGGCAGGGCATAAAAAATGAATATCACATCAAAACTCATGATTCCAAGAATCGATACCACCAAAATTATTAACAGAAGTCTCAAAACCCCTGGTGCAGTGGTAATGGCAACGGCAAAAGTATGATTCTTCTCCCCCCGCACCAATCCCATAATATCCACACTTACCGTGACAGAAAGCAAGACCACTATCAATGCGGAAAAGAGGAATGGCCACATATCAACAGGTATGTTCAGAAAATTGCAAATTTGAGCGGGAAATGCAAAAAGGATAAGTCCGACAAGGCATGTTGTAATGACTCCGTAAACCAATGAAAAACCAAAATATTTTCGTCCTTCTCCAGCATGACCCAGTATATCAAAAAAACAAAAATTTGTTCCGAGTTGGAAGATGGCAGGAAGAGTTATCACGATTAGCATTATTATTCCGTATTCAAAGGGAGTTATCGCACGTGCAAGAATGATTTTTGCAATGATCCCACAAATTCTCAGCAGGAGAAGTGAACCAACATAAAACAGAGCATAAAATGACAGATTCCTGTCCATTACCTATCCTCTTTTTCCTGAGCGAATGCCGCGAATTTCATATTTTCCATCTTTTTTGCAATGCACCGGGGCATCAAACGATGCAGTCCTCCATGGATATTTGTGAATGATATCTCCTGAACACCATCCGTAATGATGCCCGATACGACATTCCTCACAAACAAAGTCCCGGTTGTGACAATGGGCCCTGCCACCCCGGTAATGCCGGGAAGGATTGCATCCTTCCCTCCCTTGTATCGCTTCCCTTGGCAGGTTTTCCATCTGAGGGGTGTCGGGAATCCAGGGTGAATGCAGTGATTATTTGAATCATGGACCGGATGTACACGCATCGGCTCAATGCTGGACCCCTCCTCTATATTCATGGGAATTGGATGGATTTTTTCAATGAACCTCCAGGATCCAATTCTCACATGATGGGCAATCTTTACCCTGCATCCGTACGATCTATCCCTTATCCTGCCATGTGTGTCCTTCATTTCAATGTTGTGAAGAGACCCTCTGATCCTGAAACCGGTTTTTTTAGTTATTACCTCACAATATCGCAATGTTTTCACTCTCTTTCAACTGGATATTTTTATATGAACAGCACCCCGAACCACCACTCAGCCCGTCATAGTCTGACGGTGTATCCGACCTTTTGGGACAATGTTCTGGCCATCTTATAGATCGGATGAGAATATTTCTCTGCAGAATACCAGATCCAGGTATCAGGATTAAATTTCGATTTGAATATTCTCAATCGTGGATCAATGCCTCCATCCATGAATTCATAATAGCTATGCCCTTTTTTATGGGCGGATCTTATGCTTTCCCAGACCAGCAATTCATTTGGCGAGAGACCAGCGATCTTAGATTTGGGCACTCCTACCCATTGATATACTATGCCATTATAGCAAAGATGAATAATGCCGCTCACCGCTTTCCCTTCATACTTTGCCACAACAATCTCCAAATTGTGACCATTGAATTCATGAAAAATATCACATAATAATGCAGAATGATCCGTTTTGTTGATCTCCTGTGCACTAAATCGTCTTTTAATTTCAGACTCGATGAATAGGAGATCTGATTGATTCCCCTTCTCTATTACAATCCCTTTTGCCTGAGCAGAGTTGATATTCGTTCGAATCGTCTTATGGAGCTGTCTCCAGATCTCTTCCAGACCACTGCTCAAATCCAGTCTGTAGGTGTAATTTGGTTCAACGTTATATCCTGCCCAGAGAAGGGGTCTCGAATCAGGTAATCCGGGGGCAGTGCGAAGTCTGACAAAATTGCATTTTAGTTCGGAAAAGAGAAAATGATCAAGTGCAGACTGGATACCGACTAAATAGTCCTCTTTTTTTTTTTGGGTAAATGATTCATACCCCTGCAGGACCGGACCAAGGTATAAGGAATCTGCATTGGATGCCGGTGACAATGCATATCGAAAGGAGCCTTTATTCTTGAAGAAAATAGGGTAATTCGCTATGTGCGAAGAACCTTTGAAGATCTGTAGTGGATATAATATGCTATTGGTATGCTTTTCCATAATTTTTAGCCATTGCCAAGTATGAAAAACCGTACTATGTGGTGACGATTTTACGTAATCATTCCATTCATTTTCAGAATGATTATCAGCAATGCCTATACTAAATCTCATGCTCCCCACGCTTCAATGAGATTAACTACTATTTAGATGTTGTTGCAGAATTGCCTGGACGTCTCCAATATTTCTTTTCTAAGAGATAATATTTGAATAATGAAAGAAATGGCTTCATATCTGTCAAAGAAAAGATGTAATCGGTATTATTTGGGTAAAATTTGAGAAAATCAGCCACTGTTTTCATCTTGTAGGGGAAGGAATACGTACCCTTAAGAACACTCACCAGATTAAGCAGATCTTTCGGGAAGAGATATCTGCCCGTCACTCCTGATGCATAGTCATAGGATACCGAATTATTATTGTCTGTTACCATTTTCTGCAGCAGGAAAGGGAAATCTACCCCTGCAGAAATTGCACACTGAATCGAACCCCAGAAGCGAGGATTAATTTCCAGGAATTTTGGTTTCCCATCACGTTCATCGATAATAAACTCAAGTTCCGTCATACCCCATATCCTCAAAGATTTCAGGATAGCAAATGTCAGGTCCAAAATTTCACTGTTATGGACCGTCTCGACAAAACAGCTGGTTCCGGTATTCAATGGATATATCCTGTTGTCCTGAATGATGCAGATACTCTGGATTTCATAATCTTTGCTAATCAGTGTTGCAACAGAATATCGTTTTTTAAATGGGATATATTCCTGTATGATCGAAGGACCAAACTGATTCAGGGTATGAGTGTACATTTCCTCTATCATGTCCGGACTTTCAACTCGTACAATTCCTCGTCCAGATTTTTCCAGGGTAGGTTTAATAATTGCCGGAAATTTCAATCTATCGTGGATGTCGTGAAGATCATCAGGACTGTTGACAAAAAACGTATCTGGAATGGGGATTGTATGGGTGATGGCAAATTGCATCAGCTGAGATTTATCGACAACTGCCTCAAGGGTTGAACTATCGGGAAAGGCAAGATTATAATCATACAATGGAGCATTTTTTGCAAAAAAAAGGATGTCCTCTCCCCCATTTGGCATTATTAAGTCATCTTCGGTCAATCCCGAAAGAAATTCATCATCATATTCTGTTACAATTTTCCGTGAACAGTATCTGGAATAAAATGGGAGTGCATTCCTGTCATTTGATATGACCGTCATTGGAACGTTGTTCTTCCCCAGTGAGCGTACAACTGCAAGACCGATATGGTCACCGAAACTCGTAGGTACAACTGCATTCATGATAAAAATCCATATCCAGCAATTTTACGCTGACAAATAGGACATGCATCAATGATATAAATATTTTATCTGGATGGTCCATGTCGCCTCCATGAGGCTAACAAAGGTTTATAGACATTACTAAAGATTGACTCGATACCCCCCACAAAAGGAGAGCTTTTTTTCGCTGAAAACCTTACATCCAGGTCAGGGTTGAATTTTGACGAGTAATAGGTATGCAGACGTTGATTTCCGGCAGCACCCATCGTAACATACCGGGTCAATCCCTGCTCACAGCAATATTGAATTTCCTTCCACTGGATAAGTTCATTTGGAGAGGGGGATATGGGCTCCAATGGTTTAGGATTTCCAATCCAGCTGAACAAGGAATCCTTATACTGAATATTTATCAGTCCGGTGACAATTTCCCCGTCATATTTTGTTACAAATACCTTCAGATGATCGGGGTATGTGTCATGGATTTCAGATAAATATTCCTTCGGAACCTGTACAAAACGCCCCTGTTCATTGTAACGCCTCACCATCAGATCATATATAGCATTTAACTCTTCTTTACCGCCCATATCAACCGTAATTCCACGCCTCTGGGCCCGGTTGATATCCTGCCGCTTCTTTTTTGGAAGTCTTTGGTAGAGCTCTTCAGCACCCGGACTCAAATCACTCACGTAATTATATTCCGGTTTAACGGTATACCCGGACCAGGTGAAGGGGCGCGGATCAGATAGTTTTGGCGGCAGAAAGATTTGCACGTACTGTCCTTTCAGTTCCTGCTGAATGTAATCATTTACGCACTGCAGAAAAGAAGAATATATCCTCTCTCTTTTGCTTTGCAGCTCAATACTATCAAACAGAAGAACCGGTCCCAGATAAAGGAGAGCCAAGTGAGGCGGCGGAGACAGGACAAAGTTTATTCCAAATTTTTTCCGATGGAAAAGGGGAATCAGGCCCACCGGTTCGTTCTTGACATACCCTATGAGAGGGTGCAGGGTGCATCCACTATGTTTCCCGGCAATCTTCACCCAGTTCCACGTATGAAATATCGTACCATGAGGCGATGCATCGACTATTCTGTTCCATTCGTCGGCCTTCTCCTCCTCCACCCTGCACAATTTCACATCCATCGCAATTCCACCACCATTCCCGGGGGTATATTCCCGGTATCGGGAGAGAGTACATAATGCCCATCTTCACCTCCGGATAGCGCTGCATTTCCCGAAGTCAGTTCTGCTGAGCAGGATTTGGGAACATACACATCGAAAGAAGTGGCAGCGCTGCCGTTGCAGGAGACGGACAATTTGCCATCATCATACAGATAGTCATATGCCGTCGCTTCACGCGCCTGCCACCACGAAGCAATGTGCTGGCCGGTGGTCACCCATGCATCATATTCTTTGCATGCCTTAATAATTTTCCAGTACCATCCCCCGAGGCCGGGGTATTCCAGGGGGTTAAACACTGCAGGGTGCCAGAGCAGCGTCAGGACCCCGCCCACATTTCTGACCTGTTCAATCATGGTGCTGCAGGTGTCCCATCCATCCGTCCCATCCCGGAGCGTGATGTCCATAAGAGAGAGGGGGATTTCCAGAAGCGGAAGTTCTCCTTCTTCTCCCCTTGGATGAAAGGGAAAACAGGTGCCCCATCGAAAGCCTGTGCCATCGGCCGCCTTGTATCCAAGGGAGGTGTCATATAAAAATCCGGCATTCGACTGATAGAACCAGGTATCGGGGATTGTCAGGTTCAGCCGGTGCTGCCGGATTCCGGTGACCTCCGTACCCAGCAGTTCTTCTAATTCTGTCTTCTCGGCATTGAGCAGTGCGGGGTTCTCAAAGGAAAATGTGGACCCGTGCACGCCGACTTCGTGCCCCTCTTCGGCGAGCTTCCTGATTAATTCGATGACACGTGGTTTTCTGAGTGAATGGCACCGTCCATATAAATGCCAGGACGCAGGTTTCAACAGGCTCCTTTCCCCGGATTCCTTCAGGAAGAAGTAGGTCGAACAAACCCCCAGATTTTTTTCCTTTTGCATGATATCTTCAAACGTCCAGTATGGTTCATGCCCGCTCATCCTCCGCGAGAAGGATTTCACCTGATTTTTTAGTCCAGGGATATCCCCCCTTCTCAAATATCTGAGGGGACGGGTTACCCATTGATAAGTCTTGGTACATTCGTCCACGTCATGTGTGAGGCAGACCGCGAATTTCTTCCCGGAGGGCCAGTGGGATTTCCTGATGAGGGGCATACCGATTTCACCGCATCCCGTAAGGAGAGCACGGAAGAGGACATCTTCATAGAAATCAACGAGTGGTGTTGAAACCAGGGGCGTATGCTGTTCACCATCAGGGGTGGTTCCTGTTGCATCCAGATGGCCGGACAAGAGAGAACCCGTCAATCTGAAGATATCAAATCCAATGGATATTCCTGATCCAGAACCGGAGATGCAGGGGTATTTCCTGCTCCCTGACCGGAATTCTGCCATACACCGGTTTCCGCTGTCATGGGTATCAACCGGTACCTGGAACAGGGGATATTCCTGATTTCGTGTTGCAATGGTTCCTGCGTGCACCTCAATTGCTGCATTTTGAGCAATGGCGACTGAAAAACGGCCATACCCCTTTGCCTGGTACCCGACACATATCCCGGCATCCGTCGTCCCGGGTGGCAGGACGGATAGTCCGCTGGTACGGATGAAATGATCAATGCCGTACCGGGATACCGGGTCGTCGGTAGTACAGACAAATGAGATCATTATTGGCTGTCCCTTTCATTCTGATAGTTGTGGCAGCTTTCCGGGTAGTTCGCGATGAAATCGGTCATCCATGCCGAAACATTAATTTTGTCTGCAAGGAGGCGTTCTTTTTTTTGCTGCCATTCCCTTTTTGAATGGGGATCTTCAAGGATCTGAACCGCTTTTTCAAGAGCAGCATCTTGGTCGGGATAAAAGTACATCAACCCATACTTATCCCGGAGTTCCAGGAAGTTGCCGCTGGTGGTTCCCGTGGCCTCTCCGTTCGCATTTGCTTCAATATGAATCGCAGGCGTCCCTAATACTGCGGCTTCAGTAGTTATTGTCCCTCCTTCTCCGATGTATAACGAGGCATAGGCCAACAGAGAATGAAATTTTTCGGGGGAGATATGGAGAAGATACTTCTCGAGAACAGGTTCGGGAGGCCTCTCTGAACTTATGAACACCTGTCCGTATTGTTCCAGTGTTTTCACAACTTCGACCGGGTTTTTCATCCCTTTCAGTCCGACATCATGCGACGCCGCCCAGGAGATAAACCGTACGATAATAAATCTGTCATCCACTGTCAGTTTCAGTTCATCCAGAACAGATGCGTCCGGCGAAAACTCCTCCGGGTGCAGATAGGCGAGTTCCTTGTACCCTTCAAACCGCACCTGTCGTTCGCCAAAATCCCTGAGAAAACAGGACGGAGTACAAATGGTGTCGGTGAACGGCGATGTGAGTTTGATGATCAAATTCGCATCTTCGGTATCCCAGAATGAGATGTACGGTTTTCGTATCACCTTTGATACATGGGCAAGATAGGGAGAACCGAGTGCCACGAGCAGATCCGGCCTGAATTTACGCGCAATACGAAATATCCGGTAATCAAACTGCAAGAGCGCGAAGGCTTTGCCTGCCATACCCGCTTTATGCTCACCGATATTGATATAATGAAAACCGTATTTTTCCAGAAGATCAAGGGTCATTTCCTTGTTTCTGGTTACTATCAACATCTCATGACCTGTATTCAGCAGGTCCCGAATGGTCCCCTTAAAAAAGTGAACATGTGCAGGATGATCGATATCAATCAATATTTTCATACACCTCACCTCCTTTCGACAGGTGTCTCCTTTTCAAATAGCGGGAAGACAGAAGAACCCCATAGAATTCCCGGGTACCTGAGCACGATATGGCAGCGGGAACCATTTCTTCCAATCGCAGCAGAACATCAGTCACCGCAATACCCATTTTATCACCTCAAAGGCTTCTGCATACCGTTCTTCAATCTGGGTTCCCCTCGTTAGCGCAAGACCGCGGATAAAGTCTGAACTGAAGTACGATTTCTCCTTCTGTGTCTCATAGCACTGCAGTGCATCAATTTTCAGCTGAAGGCATTCTTCGTGCAACGAAACAAATGCAAGGGTATTGAACGTTATATTATTCCATGGCTGTTCATAGCCAAGGATTGTGCACTGTTTGAAGGCACGTAATGTCTCTTCACGGGTTACCTTATGGTCCTGGTGAGTATCAAAAGAAGACGGGGTAAATACTGTTACAGGCCTGATTTCGTTTCTCAATGCAATCAGTGCATCAAGAATTTCCTGGCGGTACTGGGGAAATTTCCGGACTTCGAATTCAAGCAGGATCGGATCGTCTATCCCTAGTACCTTCGTTGCCGCCTTTACTTCAGTACGGAGAATATCTTTCGGATATCCTTCAGGCACTGATTCTTCGCAGCAGGAAAGCGCCACATACTGTACCTCATACCCCTCGCGAATAAAACGGGCGATGGAACCCCCGCACCCAAGTTCCCCGTCATCCGTATGCGGGCTGACGATAAGCATCCTTTTGGTCATTTCTTTTTCACCCCTATGGCAGAAAGATTCCGGTAAACAACCGGTATTTCATCCGGCGAATACCCGGACAGACCATTTCCTTCGTACACGATATCCTGTGCAATCGAACAGGATGAGTCCTCCTCTTCCGGAACAGAACAACGAAGAGCTTTGTGCCAGTTCGCCAGAATCTCTTCCCGGGAAAGATTCATGAACAGATCAAGCATGGAGGGGACGGCGGAAAATACCCTGGAAACCATATCAACCGTTGTCGCTGAACCAAGGTGTCTTCCTCTATACAAGCGAAGAAGCTTTTTATCAGTACCATCGGTCTCCATTTCCGCGACCTTTGCTGCCATTTTTTCCCGGAGCCTGCGAACATGCTCGTCCAGCGTGAAATCCAGCAGATCTTCCTTGGCGAAGGAAAACGTAGTTTGCAGCTCCTTCATCGCACTTCTATGAATAGTGCCAAGATAATAATCCTTTGAAGACCAGGAACAGGTCAAAGGCTTATGAAAGCCAATTGCCGGGGAGATTGCATCAGAAATTTTACCGTACCTGAGCCCTCCACCCGTGCCCGAGATGAAAATATGGGTGCCAAGTGCCTCAGAAAATATCAGATTTCTGCTTACGGCAGTGAGGCTCATATTTCGAGAATACGCATCAAAATTACTGAAATCGGCATGAAATCTCAGTTCATGCTCTTTTTTGCATATGGGACAGCTCCCCCTGCACATCCCGACAGAATCAATCAGAAGAGGGGTCTTGCCCCCACAGTTGCAATGATACCAAAACGGGACCTCTCCTGAAACGACCGGTCGTAACGGGAGATGTTCCTTTTGTATTACCGCGTTGAATATTTTCGTGTAGGAGTCAAGGTTCCGGAGGATGTGAGTGCATTCCTCCGAAAACATTTGGTTGCGCTGAATATCGGAGTAGCGGAAAAAGTTTACCTCAAATCCAAGAATATCCCCGGAAATTCGGGAAAATATGAAGGCATTCAGATCAGAAAATGCATCCGCACGTTCATAGCTCTTCCACATACTTTCCAGGATTTCAGGATGATCCGACATTACGCCTGCATATAAATTTTCAATCTTTCGCATCTCCTCGTCCCATACTTCAGGACGAGGTTTTTTTATGGTGTCAAAACGCTTCCATTTTTCTTTCCCTTTGACCGTAAAACCGATTTTTTGCGCACCTTCTTTGTTCAGGGCCGGGACATGGTTTTTATAGAGATATGGGGCAGTTGCTGCATTCTGATCTGCAAATCCAAAAAATGCAATTCCACAAACCCCTTTTTTATCCAGTAGTTCGCGAAAATGATCCAATAAAAATACTTTTTTCCAAACACCCGGATAGGGGAAAAAATTCGGCTGGTGACCGGACTCGAGTATGATAGTATCATCCTGAACCGGTGGATTTTTGCACCACTCAAATCCGGCATCATGTGCGAATGACCGGGATAGATCCAGAAGACGGGAAATATTCTGCTGCTGGTGAAACCGGACCGTATGGTCCTCAGGAATCAGTCCCGTCAGATCATGGTTCATCACTTTTTTCCCCATTTCCAGAATTTTTTATCCATCAAACTGTTATTTTCGGACTTTGATCTAAATTCTAAATTGGATAGACGCCCAAGAAGGATATTTGGCCGAAAGTTGATGTTACGAGCCTGAAATTTCTGAATTTTTTCATTAAAGATACGTTCGGCCTTCCAGATGCATGCTGCAAAAAGTGAAAAGACGAGAATTGCACCGGCAATATTTATCGGAGTGGTATTGAGTGAGAGTACCTCATCGATAAAAAGAACCAGCAGCACCACAGAACCCATGCTGAGGACTATCGACAGTCCGATTCTTCTGACATCAGTAATGTCTTCTTTTTCAGGATAGAGGATTAATGTAATCGCATATCCGGGAATAAACAGGATGAGGAAAAATCCGAAAAGTGCCCGAATTCCTGCAATTAGGATTGCGATACCTTCAATTATTCAACCCACCCCTCAGCATAACAGGAGAGAAGCTGTTTTCATTTATATTTTTCCCTTCCCCCACTCATCCGGGGATCAGAAAACCAATAAAACAGAATATCCCGGTCAGTGCATACATTACTGTTACCCCCTGCCGTTCTGTCATCGGGAAGAAATACGGCAATACCCACTTTAATGTCAGGGGATTTGGCACTTCAAGGGTGCCATCTTCCCGGATTTTTCCGAACTTGGCGATGGGATATCGCTTGGGTCGGAGGCGCCAGTATACATAGAGCAAAAAATTTACTGTGTGGGGGATGAGCATCACAAAACCACTGAAGATATACCCTTCTATAACTATTGTCGCACCAATTGCCGCACCAATGGATAATGCCCCAATATTTCCCCAAAAAATCCGGGCGGGATATCTCTCAAACAACCAGTACGCCGCAAGAGACCCGGTGAGACATACAATAAAGAGCATATCCATAATTCCGGTATTTGCCATGGTCTTGAGAATTAACGTGATAAGGACGATCAGAGAAAGACCCGGCGCCAGACCATTGAACCCTGAATGCATATTAACAAGGTTTGCTACTACCGGGACATACAGAGGAAGAATGAGCTGAAGATAAAAAATGCCCAGGTCAACGGGTCCTATAAACGGGAAATACATAGTAGTCGCTGTTACATACGAGATCAGAGAATATGAGCAATAATACAGAAGAATAAGTTTGGCCGGGCGTCCGATATTTATCATATCATCAAGAATTCCAAACAGGGCAAAAAGCGTAATAACCGTAATTATCACATAATTGGCCGGGAGAATGTAGGCAGAATAGAACAGGGAAATAACCGAGAGGGACAGCAAGGACACAAGAATTATTATCAACCCACCATTTACCGCAATTTCGGGATAATTTACTTTGTACATATCTTTGGCAACAATATTTTTCTCTTTGAACCGCTGGATTACGGAGGGCATCACTACGATTGTTGCAATGAATGGTACAACAAAAAAAACTGCAATCATAAGGTTGAGAGGATTTACCATCTCCGCAATCGTCATTTTATGTCACTCTTGACATAATAGATTAATATATTATCGGTCGTCTGCGGCACCCTGAACCGTAGGAAAATTATCTTTCTCAAAAAATCGGAATTTTCCGTGAAATAATATGTTATCACCTGATTTTGCCACGCATATCATTTTTAAAACAATATTAGAGGTGCATGGGATGAAGTGTCCCAAAAATTAATGAAATCAACTTTCGATCATTCCTGACAATTTTTTAAGATATTTTGGGGAAAACTCCCCGTTTATGGAGAAAACGCCGGATTTCCTTTAAATCAATGATAGCTCCTTATGATGATGTTATTTGATAGAATCTATTGACTATCATAAGAATAAAAATTTATATAGGGCAGGAGGCAATGGAAGCCTGAACACAGCAGAACAAATTCCTGCGTGATGTTAGCCAAAACAACACACTCGGGAGATTATCAGGCCGTTTTGGGGGGATTAGAGTGGACAGCATTCGTAAGAAAAAAGATCAAAAAACAAACTTGGATCAAGTTTGTCATTGTAAAAATGAGGACCGGACAATGAATTTCAGACATATTAGCCCAACAGTGAAATTAAGGGTTCCATTATTCAGGTTAATTATTGGTCTAATGGTAATTGGCATAGCAATACCGGCAATGGCATCTGCAGCAGCGCATCCAAACCTGCTGTTTTCGGACATTAACGAGGTTCCTGGCTACCAGTTCAGCTCGTCCGAGCCATGGAGCAGCTGGAATTCGGTGATTATCAAATCCGCAGATGCATCGCTCTCACGCGATTTCTCAGATCCGGACTGGGCAACCTACAACCGGGTGTCCTATCGGAGTGGATTTGCCAGTGATCTGGCCCTCGCCTACCAGATAACGAACGAACAGAAATACTTTGACAAAGCACGCCAGGCACTTCTCAACCTTGATGTGGGGGACGTACCCTATAACATGGACAAGGCAGACGCACTGAGAGGGTATGCACTTGCCTATGACTGGATACAGCCAGGGCTGACCTCGTCAGACGATAACATCATCCGCGATAAACTTGCGATTCTTGCAGACAGCACCTATCGCGACCTGAATGGTGACGGAACAAAAAAGACCTATATCTCGTTTGCCGACTTCCATGGACAGGCATACCCAAGTGTTGCGATAGCAGGGCTTGCGCTCGAGGATTACACCAATCCAAACAACATTGCGCTAATATCGGGTCCCGGTGACTGGACCCGTGCCGGGACTGATTATCTCTTCGTACATGACGAACTTCACACCTACGGCAGGTCCCTCATCTCATTTGGATTTGATGAAGAATCAGGAAAGAACCTGCTTGGCTCATATAAGGCATATGTGAACGATGATCTTCTCTGGTGGTTCCAGGTATACAGCAACCACTATGACAGAAATATCCTTGATGACTATCCGGCGGCCAAAAAGATCATGACGTCCGAACTCTGGGAGACCATGCCCAACGGATACATGAACAATTATGTGACGGGGGGCAATACGCTTGAAACCTACCACTTGGGCATTTTCAATCTCCTGAATGGACAGGAGAAAGGTGAGGTGCTCAGATACCTTGACCAGACCAAAGGGAATAAACTCCTTCCTTATTCCCGCGAGAACGACCTCGCACCGGTCAAACTGCTCTTCTGTGTCTATGGCAATTACAACAGCATCAGCCCAGCCTCACCCGAGTGGACCAGCCGCCTTGACGGGGACGCCACCTTCCAGGTCTTCAGGGAAAACTGGGACGAAGATGCAGACTGGTTATCGCTGGTCACCTATAATGCACAGACCACCAGCAACCGTGACATGGCACACCATGACCAGCTGAGCATTGAATACTACAGCAGAGGGGACCTTCTCCTGGCAGACG